>Ga0207685_10000009_pt1 | contig 242842 bp, 225 predicted proteins | sample LARL111metaG_FD_184350 | JGI IMG/M metagenome (GOLD analysis project Ga0207685, IMG submission 184350) | Corn, switchgrass and miscanthus rhizosphere microbial communities from Kellogg Biological Station, Michigan, USA - LAR L11-1 metaG... | ecosystem: Host-associated > Plants > Roots >...
AAACCCGAACTGCCGCAGCCAGATAGAGGGAAAGCGGGAGAGACATCCGTTCCTTCGGCGTTCTCCATAAAAGAAAAACCCGCCGCGATTTACGCAACGGGCCCTTCTCGTGGCCGCTCACTTACGTTATAACTGGGGCGACCTTAATCCCTTCACCTGACCAGATGCTGGATCTCTCTAACAGCTCAGTGTTTCCAAATAGCTGCGGGTTAACTTCCCGCGCATGAAGATAGCAACGAACATGCCGTCGTGGTGCGTCGCTGGAAATAGCAACACAAACGCAAGAAGATTCATTGATCACATTGGATGACTTCGCAATCCAGGGGACTCGAAGTTCAAGCAAGACTCATAACTCACCCGATCGTCGAAAGGTTCGTATTGGTTTTATACGAAATAGCCCTGACTCGTACCATATGGAGCACCCGCGAGCTGTGCAGTCACTTTAGCGCCACCTGTTTGATGTGATAGATATGACGGTCATGAAAAGATTCAATTGGGCCATGTGGGCCGGTTTCATTTCAAGCGTTTTTGCGTTTGTCAGTTATCCGCTAATTTTTGTGAATTGGGCGGTAACGCGGGACTTTCCCTGGGCGAATCTTTTCTTTTTCGCAGTGGCCGCCGGACTCTTATTCGTTGGAGTGCGTCGCGCGTTTACGCCTGACCGTCGTCGCCTTTCAAAGATAGTCGCGGCAATCATGGCAACCCTGAGCGCTTTGTTACTCGGGATGTTTATCTTTACGGCATTTGTAGCGGCGCGATGGTTACCCGCTTCTGCCGGAGCTCCACAGGTTGGGCATTCCGCACCAGAATTCAACCTGGTCGATATCAACGGCCGGGCCACATCGCTCTCCGAGTTGCGCTCGCAACCGATCAACGGCAAGCCGGCGAAAGGCGTACTTCTGATTTTCTATCGAGGTTACTGGTGACCCTCATGCAACTCCGAGTTGCGGAGCATTCAAAAAAACCTTGGCCAATTCAGCGCAGTCGGAATTCATCCAGTCGCAATCAGCGTGGACAGCCCAGAAGAATCTCGCGACCTTTGTCAGAAAGCCGGCTACACCTTCGCCTTTCTTTCCGATCCCAAACTGGATGCGATTAGCCATTATGATTTGGTTCACAAAGGACAAGGTGAAAACGGCCGCGACATTGCCCGACCGGCGGAATTCCTTGTCGATTCATCCGGGATCGTTCGCTGGCGAATGCTGACTGAGAATTACTGGGTCCGAGCGCGGCCGGAGCAGATTCTCGATGCGGCGAAGGCGCTGCGTTGAGGGTTTCGCGCGTTGCCCACGCCTGATCGAGAGTTCACAACTCTTAACATCTTTTCACCTGCGCTTGACACTACTCTAGCCGGGCAAGGTTATGATTTGATTCGTCAGCTCCACTGACGCTCTGAGGATTTTGAAATGACATTGAAGAAACGAAACTTGCTGGGGGGATTCAATCGGTTTCGATTGATGTTGACGCTGGGTGTCGCGGTACTCCTGCCGGCGGCCGCGCTGATTTACGTGAATTTCAGCCAGTTGCGAAGCTTCGAGCGCGACAAGGTTTTGCAAGCAACTATTCATCGCGATTTTCAGGAGACGCTGGCCATCTCTGAGAAAAAGATGAATAAGAAGATTTACAAGATGGTCGATGAAGTCGTCGACCTCTTCCCGTCACCGGACAGCGACGCTTCAGAGAAAGAAGAGAAACTCGATGTCGTGCTGGAAAAGAATCCCTGGTTGTCGCATGCGTTTCTTTTCGATGAAGAGGGCATTACTATTCGTTCGCAGCCGGGACAAGTAAATGACAAGTTCGTCCGCGAAGAACGCGAACGCCTGGCTGAGTCTTATCGCGTCTGGTTTGGCAGCATCGAAGGCAAGCCAATGGTCGAGAGCCTTCACAAGAAACCTCAACACATCAGCTTCTACAATTCGATGACCAAGCGAGCTGACGGCCAGACCTTTTTGGCGACTGCTTTTTTTGTCTTACCAGAGGTCGCGACCGACAGAGTTGTCCTGGCCGGAGTTGCATTCGATCCCTGTTACCTGAAAGGGACTTTTTTCCCGGGAATGCTTGAAGAGGCAGTGAACAACCGAATGCAGGACCAGGGCGGAAATCGCCTGGCGATGATGATTTATCCCGCAAACACTCCGGAAGGCCATGACATTCAGCCATTCGTCGCATCGACGGGATGGGGCGACGGCAAGCCTGAGGTAATGAAAAAATTCGAGGATGCCTTTCAGGGACTGGCGATGGGCATCAAGTACCAGGGCGTAAGCGTCGAAGCGTTGGGTGAGAGTTGGATGCACCGGAGTTTCCTGCTTCTGGGGTTCCTTTCCGCAATGATTATCGGCGGTCTGGCGCTTACGAAACATATGGTCAGCAAGGAAATGGCGCTCGCCAAACTGAAGTCCGATTTTGTTTCCAATGTGTCGCACGAACTGCGAACGCCGCTGGCCCTGATTCGCTTGTATGCCGAGACCCTGGAACTGGGTCGCATTACTACCAAAGAAAAGAAGCAGCAGTATTACCGCATCATTCGCAAAGAAAGCGAGCGCCTGACAGCCCTGATTAACAACATTCTCGATTTCTCTCGGATTGAAGCCGGCCGCAAGGAATATGAGTTTCGCGAAACCGACATCGCCGATTTGGTTCGCAGTACGCTTGACTCGTATCGATATCAAATCGAACAACAGGGCTTCGCCCTGGAAGAGAGTATCGATCCCGACCTGCCGGCGGTGAGCGTGGATCGCGAGGCAATCGCGCGCGCGCTCGTAAACCTGGTCAACAATGCCCTGAAGTACTCGAGCGATGAGAAGTATCTCGGCGTGAAACTGTATCGCGACAACAGCGCGGTGAAGCTCGAAGTCGCGGACCACGGCATCGGTATCGCGCGCCGTGATCAATCAAAGATATTCGAAAAATTCTATCGCGCCGGCGATCCTCTGGTGCACAACACGAAGGGGAGCGGTCTCGGCCTTTCACTGGTTCGACATATCACTGAAGCGCACGGTGGTGAAATCGCGGTTGAAAGCGCACCCGGAACGGGAAGTAAATTTACGCTGTCGTTGCCCCTGGCGCCGGCGACTGAGATCAGCACGGCAACCCTGGCCACAGTTCATTAAGAAGAAATCGTATGAAAGCAAACGAGCAAACAAACAGCACTAATGGCAACGGTCGCTCCGGCGCGCCGGCACCGGTAAACGGTGAGGCCGCGGAACGAGTGGGCAAGAAAACCCGCATCCTGATTGTCGAGGACGAGCCGGCGATGGTCGCCGGATTGCGCGACAACTTTGAGTATGAAGGCTACGAAGTAATCAGCGCGGCCGACGGCGCTGAAGGTTTGGAGCGGGCGCTGGAGGACAATCCTGATCTCGTGGTGCTGGATGTAATGATGCCGCGCATGAGCGGCCTGGACGTGTGCAAGCAATTGAAGATTCAGCGGCCTTCGATGCCGATCATTATGCTGACTGCGCGCGGTCAGGAGATTGATAAGGTCGTAGGTTTGGAGTTGGGGGCTGATGATTACGTCACCAAGCCTTTCTCAATTCGCGAGCTAATGGCCCGAGTGAAAGCTGTGCTGCGGCGCGTTTCGTCGCAGACGCTGGCGGACGTCTATCGGTTTAGCGACGTGGAAGTGAACGTGCGCCGCAATGAAGTTCTTCGTTCCGGTTCCCGGGTCGAGCTATCCGCAAAGGAATTCGCATTACTCGCTTATTTCATTTCGCATCCGGCGGAAACATTAAGCCGTGATCGATTGCTCGATGACGTGTGGGGTTACGACAATTATCCGAACACGCGCACGGTCGATACACACATCGTGCACCTCAGGCAAAAGCTGGAACCCAACCCTGAGGAGCCGCGTTTCATACTTACCGTTCACGGCAGTGGTTATAAATTCGTAGGCTGAGAAAGGCTCTCCCATGAGTCAATCGGGACTGAATGCAGCAGTAGCGCGAAAGCGTGTAAGTGGCGCTCTTCCCGGACCTGCGCGGCGCGGAGTGATTAAAGAACAGCGCCTCGAGCTGGAACTGAAGATTAGCGCGTTGCAGAAAAATTATGCCGAGTTGCATACGGCGATCTTTGAAGCCGCGCAAGTGCATCGCCATCTTTGTGCTCCGCGACTGCTGCGTTTTCAGGATTTCGAGATCGCCAGCGAGATCTTTGCCGTACGCCACTTGCCTGGAGATTTTTTCACCGTGGAAGAGACGAGTGGCGGCGTGGTAATGGCGCTCGGCGATATTTCCGGCAAAGGGCTGGCGGCCGGAATGTGGACCACGCACTTTGTCGGGTTGGTGCGCGCGTATGCAGCCCGAGCCGGCGGCGCGGCAGCCATTGTCAGCGCCGTGAACCGTGATGTATGCCGGATGTCGACGGTCGGACCGCTGGCCAGTTTGTTTCTTGCGAGGCTTGATCCCGCCAAAGGCACGCTCGAGTATTGCAGCGCCGGCCATCCGCCTGCGTTCGTTTTGCGTGCCAACGGGAATTTGGAATCACTCTCCGAAGGTGGCCTTTTGCTCGGGGTGCTTCCGGACGCGGTTTATGTCAGGGGACATGTTGAGCTTCAGTTTGGCGATGTGTTGGTGGCTTATTCCGATGGCATCATCGAGTCACTCAACAACATGGGCGAGGAATTTGGATATGCGCGGACGAAGGATGAATTACGACGAGCACAAAACCAATCAGCCGATGCCATTCTGTTCTCGATGCTGGGAGCGGTTCAGGATTTCGCGGGCACGCGGCCATTGGTAGACGACATGTCGCTGGCCGTACTCCGGCGCGGGACGAACTAACGGCTAACGCCACCTGCCCTGATGTACTACGCTTCCTCACCACTGGCAGCAACTTTTGCTGCTCCGGCAATTTCCGGAGCGACTTCCAATTGAGGCTGCACAATTGGTTCCGGTTGCGCGAGGATCTCAGGCATGGCGGGTTCGTGCTTCGCATACTTATCCAATCCAAATCCCAGAAAGATCGTTGCGGCGATAATCGCGCTGGAAAAGAAATACGGTGACGACACACCGAGGGTATCGAATGCCCTCCCGTAGAGAACCGGCGCTATGGCCCTCGTCACGCCTCCGTAGGTTTGCTGCATTCCCATATAAAGCCCGCGCTCTTTCGGACTGACAACGCGAGAGAGCAGCGCGGTTACGCAGGGAAAAGTGAACGCAGTGCCCAAAGGAATCAGGGCGACTGCGATGGCGAGCGTTCCCAGATTTTGTGACAGGGGCATACCGACGACACCTGCGGCCAGCAATATTAAGCCGAGGCGTGAAAGCTTTGCTTCGCCCAGCCAATCAACCATGCGACCGAGCAGCAGGACCCGGGTGAAGACTGATATCGCGCCCACGTACATGAAGAAGTAGCCGATAGTTTGTTCGGTGACCTGAAAGCGGGCATTCAAAAAAAGCGCCAGCACGGAAAAGCTCCCCTGAAAAGCGCCTATCGCGATCGCGTAAATCCAGATGAGGCGCGAAGACGGCTCGCTCGAACGCGAGATGACCTGCCAGACGGCTTCCCGAGATCTGCGTGGCGCGGGGCCCGCTTGCGCGCGCTCACTCGCGTCGCGCGATTCAGTCAGATACCGAGCTGCGAAAATGATGTTAACGAGACACAAGCCGGCAGCCATGATTCCCGGCGCCGCATGGCCCATTTGCAGAGATGCATGTCCCGGAATTATGTCGCGCTTGCCGATCGTGATGGCAAACGAACCGAGCACCGGCCCGAGCGCAACGCCAAGGTTCGTCGTCGCTGACAACCATCCGAGGGCCCGCGCGCGATCCTTTGGATCGGTTGAGTCGGCGACGTAGGCCTGAATCACGCCAACCGTTCCTCCACCCGCTCCCTGCACCAGTCGCGACAAAAAAAGCAACAGCAGCGAGTGCGCGAAACCGAAAATCAGGTAAGCAATTCCCGACGCAGCTAACGCGATGAGAAGTGTTGGCCGCCTTCCCACGCGATCAGAAAACCGTCCCCACAGAGGGGCGCTAAGAAGCTGTGCCACCGTGAAAGCCGTGACAATAAATCCAGAGATAGTCCCGACGCCAAGGTTCCAACCCAGGACATTGACCCCGGATCCACCCAACTCCTTCACATAAAACGGCAGCAGCGGAATGATCATCAGCAGGCCGACCATATCGATGAAGGCGGTGATCATCAGCGTGAAAAGCTTGGCCGGGATCTTCCGCACTTCCTTGTAAAAGACGTAGAGCAGAGCGATCGCGATCGCGCCGAGCAGCACGCGGACGATTGGCGACTGGAACGATTGGCCGATGTTCTGTTGGATCAGAAGCATTTAAAAAAATGTGCGCGGTAAAACATAATACACTAACGTGTGGTTATGTTCTTCTCGCCCCGGGCGTGACTAACGAACTCGGCATCCCACGGTTTCGTGCGTCGTGTTAGCGTTGCGCCGCCAAGCGACGCTCGAGTTTGCTTACGCGTTCGGTGAGGCGGCGGTCAGCGATTTGTTCGGGCAGAGCCGCGAACGATTTCTTTGGTCCCATCCAGGCAAGGTCATTGATGTTTCGCAGGACCTTGCCAGTCGGCGGTGAAAGCAAGGGCGCGTCGATGCGCAGCGTTGCGAGATCCTTGAAGAGAATAGCCAGCTCTCGATTCTTTTCATTCAGGACCTCAGTAGGAAACTTTTCGAGGTGGCCGTACCGGTTGATGAGCGTTCCTGTAGTCTTTGCTCCCAGTCCGCGAATTCCCGGATAACCATCGGCCGAATCGCCCACGAGCGCGAGATAGTCCGGGATGAACTCCGGCGCCACACCAAACTTTGCTCGGATGGCCTCCGCTCCTCGAATTTCATTTTTTCGCCGATCAATTTGCACTACCCGATCAGCAACGACGCATTGCGCCAGATCCTTGTCAGGTGTCCAGATGCAAATCTTTTCCACTCGTTTGTCATTCGCGGCGAGGTGCGCCGCCGCGGCGAGCGCGTCGTCAGCTTCGAACTCGATCATCGGCCAAACAACCACGCCCATCGCCACCAGCGCGTCTTCGAGCGGGTGAAATTGGGCGCGGAGTGCACGTTCGATGCCGGCGCCGGTCTTGTATCCCGGCCATAGGTCGTTGCGAAACGATTCGATGATGTGATCAGTCGCGACCCCGATGTGGGTCGCGCCGTCTTCGATCATCTTCGCGATCATGTTGAGCACGCCGGCCACCGCGCCAAACGGCGGATCGGTCTTATGAAAGCGACGGAGGCCGTAGAAGTGCCGGAAGAGTTCGTAGGTGCCGTCGATGAGATGAACGATCATGGGAAAAAGCACAGGGTAAAGACCAAAGGGGAAAAAGGGGAAAGGGGCAAAGGGGAACAAGCAAACGGTGACCTTGCTGTTAGGTGTTAGCTCTTCGCTCAGTTTCAGCTTCCCGGGTGATATTCGCGCTCAGTATGACCTTTCAGTTGCGGGCGATAGAAATAGACTTCTCTCAGATCGCCGGTGCTGTATCGCTTCGCTTGATCGTTAAAGTGCACCGAAGCAGGATTGCCGCTCTCGCCGCCGGCCGTCACGGCGCGAGCCCGAAGAGTCTTCCCGAATTCCACGACGGCAACGAAACTGTTGCCGCCGGTGCCATAGATCTTTTTTGACCCTTTATATGGACGGGCGGCGAACGATGCCAGCGAACCCAACGTGGCTGAGGTGAAACCGACGGGAATGCTCGGACCGGCGTCGGTAAATGGATGAACGAGGTCATCAGTGAGTCTTTGAAAGCGATTGATATCGCCCCAGGACGTCTTCCAGGTTCCAAAGTCGGCCGCGAGTTTGTCAGATGCCGCTGCGAGCGATTTCAACAATTGTTCAGGCGCAGCCTTCGCGCTGATGTAGTCGGGCATCGTCATACCGGTCCGCCTTGCGTCCGCGGCGATGCGTTGACGATCAAGGTCTTCGGCCCAGTACACCGCGAGCGACGTGGGCACCGAAGTCATCGACCAGCGCAGATCCCATTTGCGCAACAACTCAATCTGCTCAGACGTTTTCGCTTTTAGCGGATCGGTCGCGGGTGTTTGATCCCAAGCCTTAATCAACGCCGGAATCGGTTTCTCGAACCAGGTCAGATAACTGTCGTAAGCCGCCGCGATCAGCGAATCGACGGTAAAATCTTTCTTGTCCTGCAGAACTTTGATCGCGTGGAGGCCGCGTGCGGATTCAACCCCGTTATCGACGTACGCCGGATAATCGGATTTCTTTGGGCTGCTTGGGCCGGCCGCCGACCACGGAGAGTTATTACTGTTATAGAGCCAGCCGCTCGCAGGATTCAAAAGCTTCGGTGACTCATCAATCGACAGCAAGCCGTGCCAATCGGTGGCCGGATCGCTACCGTCAACTGGTTTGGTCCAATCGAATTTGGGATCGCGGCGCGGGATGAAATTCCCGTGAAAGTACGCAATGTCGCCATCTGCGTCGGCGAAGATTGTGTTGTTTGAGGAGTTCGTGTGCAACTCCATCGTCTGCCTGAAAGATTTGTAGTCGGTGGCTTTAATGCGCGAGTACGACTGCGTGAGGGCCTTCAAAGGTTCCTGCATCAGGCTGATGCTTACCCATTTTCCATTTTCGGCGCGAATAATCGGGCCATGCTGCGTGCGGTAGACGGTGAAAGTCTTTTCTGCCATTCCGCCTTCGGTTTTATAAGGCACCTTGATCACTGAGACGATCATCGGCCGTTCTTCGCTGCCGTACTTGTAGTAGAACTGGTCGCCCTTCTTCACAACTGTTTCGAGATATTCATCTATGGCGTCGACGGCACTGGACGTATGCATCCACCCGCAATGTTCGTTGAAACCCTGATAGATAAAGAATTGGCCCCAGGTTGCTGCTCCGTAGGCGTTCAATCCTTCATCACTTGTCATTTGCAATTCCGATCGGAAGTAAAAAGATGTGTGCGGATTGATGAGCAGTAAAGCATGACGGCCGGCCGTGTTCGCCGGCGAGATGGCTATGCCGTTCGAGCCGCCCGGGTCAGTCGCCAGGCTTTCCTGCGCCTGATCGACGGTTGAGACGCCGGCGCCGCTACTCTGCCCAACTACCGGAGGGTTGCTATAGAATGCCTGCAACTGATTCAAATTGATCGTCTCGATGTCTCCGCCAATGCTGCCCTCGCTGAAGGTCAAGGCCATCCAGGGTTCGAAATGCCTGATAACTCTTGGTTTCACTTCCGTGTGCCTGGCGAGATAGAAGTTCAAACCATCAGCCCACGCATTCATCAGTGACTTTAACCATGCCGGACTGGCTTCGTATTGCGTCTTCATCGCGGCGGGATCGATAAAGATCTTCATGCGCAGGTCGCGCCAGATCGCAGCCTCGCCTTCGGCTTCCGCCAGGCGGCCCATCGAATTCATGTAGTTTGTCTCAACGCGATTGAAGTCGTCTTCGGCCTGGGCATAGATCATTCCAAAGACTGCATCGGCATCGGTCTTGCCATAGACATGAGCGATTCCCCAGTCGTCACGAATGATGTTGACGTTGCGGGCTTGTTGTTCCCAGCGCTGGATGTCATTGCTTTGAGCGGTTCCGGTTTGCTGGGTGAGGATGATGCCGAGTGAAGCAATGAAGACTAAAATCAATTTCTTCATGAAGGACCTCCGGTGAATGTCGGCCTCATAATAAACAACAAAACTGGTTGATTGGCTAGTGGAGAATCCTCTGCCGTTAGCTCGGCGGGTAAGCGGGTCAAATACTCAACCTGGGGTCGACCGGTGATCTCATCCGCTTACGCAGATCGTACTGACCGCCGGCGTCGAATCAGTGCGTCGAGACTCCAATCACCTCCGCCACGCGCAGCCATGTATAGGAAGATGAAACAGAAAAGAACCGCGGGCATCCCCTCGTTCTGGACCGGCCAGTGACCGTTGGGAAAATGAAACTGCCAATACGCTACCGCCATCATCCCCGACAGGATGAACGCGACCGGTCGCGTGCAAAGTCCGAGCAGGATCAGGATGCCGCCAAAGAATTCGAGGATCCCGCCAATCCCGGTCTCAGACATCAAGCGCACCTTCTCGCCCCCGGGCATTCCGCCAAACCAGCCAAACAGGATTAGGCCACCCGTTTGAATGAACAAAAACCCGGCAACGACACGAAGAAGGAAATAAGCAACCTGCGTGGCCTGTTTCATGAACCCTCCCGAATTTTCGGCGAGTAAATAGCCGAGACCGTTGATCGAAGCGGCGGTGCGGTCCAACTAAGACTTTGCGCTCTTCTTTTGGCGACGCTCGTTTTCTTCGAGCCTCGTCTTGACGAGTTTCTTTACCAGCGCCGCCGGAAGGGGCTTGCTCGCAGGAAACTGAATTGTGCCCTTTGAAGTTTGATAGGATTCCAACTCGTCGCGATGGGCTTCGATCGGCGCGGCACCCGGGAAGAAGCTGCAATGCTCTTTGAAGGCTGCATAGGAAACCAACATTCGCTCTTGATACTTGAACGTCGGAATCTGATAACTGATCACCTCAGTGGCGCCGGGCACAAACGACTTGATTGTCTGGCGAAGCTTCTCGAGCGCAGCGCGCGGTTCATCGGGCAAACGTGAAAGGTAATCGTCAACGTCTCGAGCGCCGGTAGTTTTGGTTTTCGTCGCTGCCATCTTCTTCCTCCTTTTGATTGACTCACCCTCGGTCCTGGTACAAGCCCAACACATTTCCTGCCGTGTCACGGAACCTTGCTGTAATCTCGGGAGCATCACCGCCGATTGGTTGCACGATCTCACCGCCGTTCGCTTTGATTGCTTCGATAGTGGCGGCGACGCTGTCAACCATGATGTAGATCAACAGGCCGACCTCTGTCATCGGCTTCCTGCGCAGGACCCATGTACCGCTTACTTCGCCTACCGAGTCATCAAAAGCGACAGTGCCATCGCCGCGCGTCCTGATCTTCCAATTAAAACTTTTTTGGTAAAAAGTGGCGGAGGCGTCGATGTCAACTGCCGGAATCTCGATGTAGCAGATCTTTCCGTTACCGAGGGTAGGCTGCTTAGTGTTTGAGTTTTCAGACATGATTTCTTCCTTACCTGGAAGAGCCATCCATCAAAAGAAATAACACAGTAGCGCGCTGACGATGCGGCCCGCCCAGAGCATCTTTTTTGAATCCGAAATTGTTTGATTGACTGATTCCATGGGTCCTCACAACGAAAAGTTTTGATCCTTCAAAACCCCCTACTGTTAGGCTGATTCTTCGCTGTTAACCATCCACGGGATGCCGAACTGATCTACGCACATGCCGAAGCCTCTCGACCAGAACGTTTGCGAATAAGGCATGGTCAGGTTGCCGTTTTCTGATAAAGCTTTGAAGATGCGCTCGCCTTCGGCCGTGTCTTTCACGTGTACTGACACATTCATCCCCGTCGGTTTGTGGTAGCGTCCCTGCGGAGAATCGGCGCACATTATTTGTCCGTCGCCGATCGCGAGTGTTGCGTGCATGATTAGCTTGTGGCTTTCGGCAGGTAACTCATTTGCCATTGGCGCTTCGCCCCAGGTCATCTTGAAGAGCGCCTTGGCGCCGAGCGCCTGTTCATAAAACTTGATGGCTTCTTCGCATTGACCATCGAAATTCAGATATGGATTGATGTGCATTTATGTTTACCTTTCTAGCCTGGTATTGAAAGTCTCCTTGCCGGGTTTGGAGTACCGCCTTCAGGCGGAACATCTCTGACTTTAGATTCCGCCTGAAGGCGGTACTCCAAACTTCGGTACGGGGCTTACTCCCCCGCTTGCTTCAGCTTCGCGAGGTCGAGCTTTTTCATCTGCATTAGCGCCTGCATGACGCGCTCGGATTTTTTCGCATCCTTGCTGGTAATCAGCTCAGGTAGAATCGTCGGCACTACCTGCCACGACAGGCCAAACTTATCTTTGAGCCAGCCGCACTGAGATTCCTGTCCACCGTCGGACGAAAGCTTCTCCCAAAAATAGTCTATTTCTTCCTGCGTTTCGCAGTTCACCACGAACGAGACGGATTCGTTGAACGTGAATCGGGGACCGCCATTCAGCGCAGTGAATTTTTGTCCCTCGAGTTCGAAAGCGGCCGTCAACAGCGAGCCTTCGGGCCCGGGCCCGGACTTTCCATAGCGGGTTACGCCCAGGATCCGTGAATTCTTAAAGATCGAGACGTAAAAGTTCGCCGCCTCTTCCGCCTGGTTGTCGTACCACAAGAACGGGGTAATTTTCTGCGCAATTGTTGTCATCCTGGCTCCTTCTTCGGTTTATTTGGCATCTGCTTCGGCGCTTTCCTGGCTGCCGGCATTATCGTTACTGCGATGCCTCTCTCTGATTGCTAGTCGAACGGGGTGAATCGAAATCGACAGGTTAGAAGAAAGTTCTTTCGGAAATGTTACGAGACCCTGAAAAGACCGGACTAACTCCAATGCGTCAGCCAGGTTGCGAATACCAGCCAGGCATGCGTGCTCCCAATCACCAGACGCAAAGGGTGCGATACGACGATTAGCACGCCGCCCAGAACGGTCGCGCGGTGCGGGCGTCCTCGCGTAACAATGTCGTAAATCAGACAGGGGACAATAAAAAGATCGGCGAGGCCGTAGAAGACCAATGGCCCGCCTTGTTCTATGAAACCGACCGGCAGTCGCGCTACAGCCGCCGGAAGAAGCGCAATAGTTGCGAGCAACATCAGTCGCTTATGCGCAACAACTCGTCGCCGGAAGTAGAAGGCTGCGCCCACCAGAATAGCGAATACCAACATGTCGCCGAGCGGTATTGTCAGAAATCTGAGTGGATTGACCCCGGGTATGGGGGACGGTCCTTTTGCCCGGATGATGGCCGTCACTGTTCCAATCACAACCATCAGACTGGCAAGCACTCCACCAGCAATACCCAGGCGCATGTGAGTTCGGGTCCGCTTGGACGCGACGAGCGTGGTCTGCGCCAGCAACAATACAATCCACGAAGAAAACACAACTCCATGCAGTATCAGAAGCGGAATGAGTGTTTGGGTTTGGAAATATGGTCTCAGATAAAACGTTCGCGAGAAGCCGGCAAAGACTGTAATCAAAAATGCCGCGGCCATGCCGGTGTAGAACAGCCGCTCGCGCAGTTTAGGATCGCTTTTCGTTCCGATTAGTTCGACATGTGCTGCCACGGCGCTCTTTACTATCACTGGTTGGCCGCTACAAACAAGTGCCGGGCAAGCGTTTTAGCGGGCGAGGGAATTCAGTGGCAGGCAAGGTTCTATCGGACGTTGTGCCGAGGCTCGTTCTTGTAAACAACGCCACCCTTCATAACAAACACCATGCGGCGCACGGCGGTGATGTCTTTCAAAGGATCACCGTCGATCGCAATAATATCTGCTTCCAGGCCAGGCGCGATCGAGCCAATGTCATTCGCCAGGCCGAGCGCTTCCGCCGCCAACGAGTTGGCTGAGACCATTGCGGTCATAGGATCGACTCCAGCGTCTCGCACGCGATCGACAAATTCTTCCGCGTTGCGTCCGTGAGCTCCCGCCACCGCATCAGTGCCGAAAACAATTCTCAGGCCCGGAGTCTTGGACGCGCGCTTCACCAGCTCATGATTCAGCGACAGCACTTTCTCCATGGCGGCAAAACCTTCCCGCGTGTAACCCGGCGTGCCGAGATACTTTTCTTTGTTCAGCAGGTAATTCTCGATGACCAGACCGGCTTGTGGATCCAGGTAGGTACCCTTGGCCGCCATCAGTTTCAAATCGTCGTCGGTCGCCATGGTTCCGTGTTCAATTTGAGTGCAACCCGCCAGCGTCGCGGCCCTCACCGCACCTTTGTAAGCGTGAACCAACGTTCGCAGTCCCAGTTTCCTCGCTTCGTCGCAGGCGGCGTTCAATTGATCCTGCGATAGCGTCATACCGCCGCCCTGCCGGATACTCTGCGATGCAAAAATTTTGATTAGGTTGGCGCCGGCCTCTTTTTGCTTGCGGATGAAGGCGCGGATCTCATCCGGCGTGCCGGTTTGCGGTCCACGGCCGACCAGCGGCTCTGCGGATGTGAGAATCCGCGGTCCCGGCAACGCACCCTTGGCGATCGCATCGCGCAGAGGAATGTCGGCGGCCGAGCCCACGCTTTGAATCGTGGTAAAGCCGGCCTGTAACGTGGTCCAGGCATTTGCGGCGGACGCGTAAGTAGCCTCTGGTGTAGTGCCGCCCTGGCCTGCGTTCTTGCCGTCTCTCCCGAAAATCCAGGTTACATGCGTGTGCGCGTCAATCCACCCAGGGAGAACAGTCATACCACGAAGATCGTAATCAACCGGCCCGGCCTTTGGATCGATCGCCACGATCCTCGAGCCTTCGACGACGATTCGTGTGTTGTGCAGCACGTGGCCTTTGCCGTCGAGGACTGTGTTCGCGGCGATAACGATGCGCTTGCTTACCTGCATGCGTGTTGAAGTGGAGATAAAGAGAACTGCGCAGATGCAAAAAATGACATTTGAAATTCGCATAATGAGCCCTCCGCTTCGTGATGCCTGTCTCTTATCACATCAATCTCAAAGTTTGCACGTCCTTCAGTGGGGACAATCCGCGCAATGAAATTCTAATCAACCTGTTCAACATTGAATGACCCACTACTTACCGACAGCTCAGGGTTTACCTAAAAAGCCGAAACTCTGACTGTCTCATTCACACCGGGCTTCAGCCCGGTGATGATCCGCAACAAGAGACGCGGAACCCTTGCTCTTCTGGTCAAAGCACTGAGGCCGTCGAACACGAGGAAGTTATGTCAACTGCCGGACGGAGAAACCGTTGAAACGGTTTTCCAATTTTGTTACGTCGCCTGACACCGGGCTGAAGCCCGTGTGAATAATAGGTCACACTTTTAGACCTTTGAGTCAAAGCCTACCGCTCGGGCTTAAGCCTGCTCGAGACGAATGACCAGCCGTGCCTTAACTGCCGGCCACTCTGTATCAATAATGCTGAAACAAACAGAATCGCGGATGCGACCGTTCGGCAAGATCATGTGATTGCGAAGGATCCCTTCCTGTTTCGCGCCCAGCCGAAGAATGGCAGCACGAGACTGTTGGTTGAGGACGTCGGTAATCAGTTCAACCCGCACGCAACGCCAGTCTTCGAACGCATGCGTGAGCAGCAACAATTTGCTTTCAGTGTTGACTGGAGTACGTTGGGCGCTCCGGGATAGCCAGGTGTAGCCAATTGCTGCTTTTCGATCAGCAACTACGATGTCATAAAAGCGAGTAGTACCAACGATGTTCCCCGAACTCTTTCGGAAGATGACAAATGGCAATTCCTTTTCCTGTGACAGACCGTGAAGTGCAGCATCAATATAGCCGGCCATCGTTTCGTGATTGGGTACAATGGTGACGGTGGTCTTCCAGAGTTCGCCATCTGAGGCGGCGGCAACAAGTGGGCCGGCGTGCGCGAGCGAGAGAGGCTCAAGACGCACGTGACGGCCCTCAAGAGTTACGGGCGAAACTCTTACTGTCGTGCTTTCCAAGCCGGAACAGCATACTTCAGAATTCGATTGACGCGGTCAACTATTCTGGGTCGCTACCTGCTTGCGGATGCGCTCTTCCTGGGCCTGCAGCTCGGGCGTAAATTCGTCGCCGAAATCTGCGGCTTCGAAAACCTGGCGAATTTCGACCTCAGTTTCTTCGAAAGGCGCGCGTTTCAACCATTCGATCGCTTCTTGCAGAGACTTGCATTTCCACAACCAGAAGCCGGCCACCAGTTCCTTGGTTTCCGCGAATGGTCCGTCAATCACGGTTTTCTTGCCGTCTGAAAATTTGACGCGCGCACCTTTCGAAGTGGGTTGAAGTCCCTCACCGGCGAGCATGACACCCGCCGCAGCCAATTCTTCGTTGAATTTTCCCATGTCGGTCAGCAGTTGCTTGCTCGGCATGACCCCAGCCTCGGAATTCTTATCAGCCTTTACGATAACCATGAATCGCATTGATCTTTTCTCCTCTTCACTTAATTGATCAGAGCGTTGGCTCTCTACTGATTAGTCGAACGACGATCTGCGAGATCGACACCTTACGCAGTTTTCGTTTGCCAGAGTCCTAACGCGGCGCCGGTTGGATCCTGAATTATGCTGAACCAACCCATGTCCGGTACTTCAATTGAGTCCTTAACAATCTTCGCTCCCAGCGCCTGGGCTTTCTTCGTCGCGGCCCTAATGTCGTCCACGAGCACATAAGACAGCCAGAACGAGGGCACGCCGGGCATCGGATTTTTTAGTAATCCGCCTCCGGTTCCGTCACCAACTTTGATTAACGTGTAGGAACCATCGGGGCCCATCGCCATATCTTCGAGCTTCCAGTCGAACAATTGATCATAGAACGCTTTGGCCTTGCTGACGTCGGTTGTGTTGAGTTCTACGTGCACAAAAGGATTTGCCATCTCTGCCTCCAAAGTTTTTTGATCTAACAGAATAAAATTGAGATGAATGAGGTTACGTCAAATGTTTCACGCGCGATTAACAAAGGGTTCAGCTCTCAGGCAGGCCGCCGATTTCCATCACCGGCCGGATCTCGATGGTGCCTACGCGGGCCGGCGGAATCCGCTCCGCAACGGCGATTGCTTCGTCGAGATCTTTCGCATCAATCAGGTAGTACCCGCCGAGCTGTTCGCGTGTTTCTGCGAATGGACCGTCAGTTATGAGCCGTTTGCCTTCGCGAACGCGCAGGCTCGTTGCGGTAGCCACGGAATGAAGCGGGCTCGCATCCAGATATTTTCCCGTTGAACTGAGATCTTGCGCCAGTTGCGCCGATTCGACGTAACAATGCTCGCGTTCCTGATCGGTCATGGCATTTTCGTCGAGATAGACCAATAACATGTACTTCATAGCTATGCCTCCATACGTAAGTCGAACGGACACCGCGCGGATCGACAGGTCGCTCAGAAATTTCTATTATCGAAAGATTAATAGGCTGCTCAGGTATACGACAAGATGTCAGGAAACGCTAACGCGGCGGTAAATGCTGTCTACACTTCGGACTGGGGGCGGATTGTCGCAACGCTGATCCGCTCCTTCGGTGATTTCGACCTGGCGGAAGAGTCGGCCCAGGAAGCGTTTGCGGCGGCCGTCAAGCAATGGCGCAGCGAGGGTGTTCCTGACTCTCCGGCCGCCTGGATCATTCAAACTGCCCGTCACAAGGCCGTGGATCGGATTCGTCGGCAAAAGAGCTTCAGCGAAAAAGTTGAATACTACGCCGCTGAACTGCCGACAACGACTGAGCAACCGCAATACGATCCCGACGAAATTCCGGACGATCGCCTGCGCCTGATATTCACCTGCTGTCATCCGTCGTTAGCGCCCGAGGCGCAAGTCGCTTTGACGCTGCGCACGCTGTGCGGACTCGAGACGGACGAAATCGCTCGCGCATTTCTGGTGCCCGCGGCGACCATGGCCCAGCGATTGGTGCGTGCGAAGCGAAAGATTCGCGATGCCCGGATTCCTTACAAAATACCTGAAACCAGTGACATGCCTGCCCGGCTTGATGCAGTGTTGACGGTAATCTATTTGATATTCAACGAAGGGTATGCGTCCACTCGCGGCGAATCACTCGTCCGTATTGATCTCTGCGCTGAGGCGATTCGACTTGGGCGCCTCCTCCGAACCTTAATATCGCCGCCTCCGGCAGACGTGAACGGTTTGCTCGCGCTGATGTTGCTTCACGATTCGCGACGGGAGGCTCGCGTAGATGCGCAAGGGAACCTTGTGACCCTTGAAGAACAGGACCGAAGTCTTTGGAACTAGGAGCAGATTGCAGAGGCGTTGCCGATTGTCGAACACGCTTTACGCAACGGCGCCGGCTCGTACGCGCTGCAAGCCGCAATTGCTGCCGAGCATTGTAAGAGCCGGCGCGCTGAGGATACTGATTGGCGAAGGATCGTTCGGTTTTATGATCTGCTGCAGCAAGTTCAGCCCGATCCTGTCATTTCGTTGAATCGGGGCTGTGGCGCTCGCGATGGCCGAAAATCCTGAAGCGGCGCTGGCAACGGTAAATCAGCTTACGGCCTCCGGTGAACTCGATCAATACCACTTGCTTCATGCGACCAGGGCAGACCTCTTGCGTCGCATGGGAAGGTCGGAAGAAGCCGCGAAGAGCTATGAACGAGCATTGACGCTCGTGACCAATGAAAGTGAGCGCAGATTTCTCGAGCGGCGGCTGCGAGAGGCCGTTTCAACCGCCGCCTGACAGCAACTTCCGGCCGTCACTTTATCCATCCATCCCCAATTAACCATTGGTACCGGGCGTACTAGCCTCAGAGTAGCCAACCGTTTTAGTGGCTCGTCCCGCACAAGGCTGTGGTTAACGGGGCATTATTTCTGTGGCAGGTAACATTATCGGAATAGTCTGTGAGTCATAGGATTGGCCCTGTTATTAGACGGAAGGCCTGGCCTTCTATTTGACGAACAGGAGCTGATTCCATGACAACCGACACATTCAAGTTCATTCGATGTATTTGCCTGCTGCTAATCACGACCGCAATTGCTTCATTTTCCGTCTTCGCACAAACCGAGGAGGATCGAAGCCAGGACAACAAAACTCTTTCACCCTATTTCTTTGTGCAGGGAGATCCCAAAGTGGATCAGTTACCCCTCAAGGATACGCGGGTTGAAATATCAGTTTCCGGCGTGATTGCCGACGTTAAGGTCGTCCAAACATATCGTAATGAAGGTTCACGCCCAATCAATGCGACATATGTCTTTCCCGCATCCACTCGGGCAGCCGTTTACGCGATGCGGATGCGAATTGGCGATCAGCTTATCGTCGCCAGAATTAAGGAACGAGACGCAGCCAGGCAGGAGTTCGAGACGGCGAAGAAGGAAGGGAAGAGCGCCTCTTTGCTGGAGCAGGATCGGCCAAATGTTTTTTCTATGAATCTTGCCAATCTCATGCCTCAGGATCAGGTTGAGATCGAGCTTCGTTATACCGAACTGCTGCTGCCGACGGATGGAATTTATGAGCTGGTTTACCCGACGGTGGTTGGGCCTCGCTACTCATCTGAGCAGAAATCTTCCGCGCCTAAATCGGATAAGTGGGTCGGCAGCCCGTATCTTCATCAAGGCGACAAACCCACCAGCACGCTTCATATCTCGACGCGAATCTCGGCCGGCGTGCCGATCCAGGAATTGAGCTGCCCGTCGCATCAGATAGCCCCGCAATGGGTAAACTCGACTGTCGCGCAGATAACCCTCGATGACGCGGACCCTTTTCAGGGGAACCGCGACTTCGTTTTGCATTACCGTTTGGCCGGAAACCAGATCGCTTCAGGCCTTCTGCTTTACCAGGGTCAGGATGAAAACTTTTTTCTTTACATGGCGCAGCCACCACAGCGAGTGCCGGTTGATGATATTCCTGCTCGGGAGTTCATTTTTGTGGTCGACGTCTCGGGCTCGATGGAAGGATTTCCTCTGAATACCTCGAAGCAGTTACTAAGAGACCTGATCGGACAATTGCGGCCGACAGACTTTTTTAATCTCGTGTTGTTTGCCGGAGACTCCGCAGTGCTCTCCGGAGAATCTCTTCAGGCAAACCAGGAGAACATTGCTACGGCAATTCGTTTGTTGGAACAACAGCGCGGCAACGGAGGCACCGAGCTCTTGCCGGCAATCAAACAAGCCATGAGTCTGCCGCGTGAAGCAAATGTTTCGAGAAGTGTCGTGCTGGTAACTGACGGTTACATTTCCGGCGAGCAGGGAGTCTTCGATTACATTCGCGAAAATCTCAATCAGTCCAACGTCTTCGCCTTTGGCATCGGCTCAGCGGTGAATCGTTATCTCATCGAAGGCGTAGCCAAAGCCGGAATGGGCGAGCCTTTCATCGTCACCCAGCCGTCTGAAGCCGCGGCAACGGCTGCAAAATTCCAAGAATATATTCAGACCCCCCTCTTGACCGACGTTCAAATCCGAACAAACGGTTTCGAGATTTACGATGTGCAACCCGGCCACCTTCCCGATTTAATGGCGCAGCGCCCAGTGATTCTCTTTGGCAAGTGGAAGGGACCTGTAACGGGAACTTTCGAGCTGCGGGGAAGGACGGGACAGGGCGAGTATTTCAGCAAATTCGAGGTTGCTGGTGCGCAGCCGGATGAAGGCAACCGGGCCCTTCGTTACTTGTGGGCCCGCTCGCGAATCGGTGAACTTTCGGATTACGGATTCGGAAGTCCGTCCGACGACAAGATTAAGGAGATTACCGCGCTGGGTCTGAAGTACAACTTGTTGACTCAGTACACTTCGTTCATCGCAGTTCGCCAAAAAATCGTCAATGGCCAGGGCCTGGCTGAGGATGTGGATCAACCCCTGCCGTTGCCGGTTGGCGTGAGCGATTTGGCGGTGGGAAGCGAACCCGAACTCGTTTGGTTGCTGACGGCGTCACTCTTGATGGCTTTAGTCGCCATTCTTCGCTGGCGTTTTATTAGCAAGCGAAACGCAAGTCAGGTGACGTTGATTTGAAGCTCAGACTTGATGGGAATCGTAAAGCGCAACTGATCGTCGTGTTGCTGGCTGCGGCGGGACTCAAGCTGTACTACTCCACGGCGACCGTCAACCAGTTGCGCTGGATTCTCGCGCCGACAACTTTGCTGGTTGAATTAATCAGCGGAACCCGTTTTGATTTTGAGTCGCATGCAGGATACATAAGCAGTGACCACACTTTCCTGATTGCCGCTTCCTGCGCCGGGGTAAATTTCCTGATCACCGCATTCCTGATGCTCTCGCTGGGCGGCCTCTGGCGAAACCGATCGCGAAACATTCCCTGGCGATTCATTCCGGCGACGGTCTTGTTTGCATATCTCGCCACGATTGTCGCGAATACCGTGCGCATTTCCACGGCTCTTCAACTGCGTGACTTCTCGCTGGGCCGCAGCCAACTGAGCTTCGACGAGGTTCACCGGTTCGAGGGAATCTTCATCTACTTTGGTTTCTTGCTCTTGTTGTTTCTGGTAAGCGAAAAACTGCCTTACGCGAAGGATACTCAACCTCTTTCACCAATATCCCGGTCCGGTTTCCTGCGGCGAGCTTTATTTCCGGTCCTCGTTTACTACGGAGTAACTCTGGCAATCCCGGTGGTCAACGGCGCGTATCGCCACGGAAAGGACTTTTGGGAGCATTCAGCTTTCGTGTTGGTAATCCCATGGCTGCTGATACTTCCGCTCGCCGTCTTTCGGTTTTGTAAAGAAAGGTATGTTGAAACGAGTTGGTTAAGTCACCCGGGGAAGAATGGCAATCCAGTCAAATGATCACAGTCGCTCGGGTAACATCGAGCGGATGATCAATCAGGGGTTGTACCAGCTCGAGAAATTGAACCGTGTGTGGCAAACCGGCGTGAAGTTCGAAAGCGTCCTCATCGACCCAGCGTGAGTGAATGTAGAAAAGTCGCGTGTCGCGCGTTCCGCGAAACGCATGCAGACTGATGCAGCCGGCCTCTTCTCGCGAAGGCGGAATGACGGCGCGGATCGCGTCCTCAACGGCTCCTTCTTTCCCCGCCCGCGCGTGGAAGCGCGCAAAGATGAATAGTTCCATAATACCTCTTCACGCAACCGCGCGATATGAACTCAGCGTACCGGCAAATAACAGACGAACACATTTCCATTTCTAAAGGCTCTGGTGCTCTTGACCTTGAACCGGAGCTTTTCTTTCACCCCTTCGAAGAGAGTCCTTCCATCGCCCAGCGCAATCGGATTCACAATGATCTGGTATTCATCAATGATGCCTGCCGGCGCTAATTGGGAAACGATCGTGCCGCTCCCCATCAGCACTATGTCGGGCCCCGGCTCCTCTTTGAGCTTTCGTACTTCCCCCGGCAGGTCGCCCCCAACCAATCTCGTATTGTTCCACGTTGGTTTATCCATGGTGCGCGAAAACACGATCTTCGGTGCGTCGTTCATCTGTTTAGCGACGACTGGAAATTGCTTCGCTGCCTGGGGCGTGGGCCAAAAACTCTTCATCAGGTCGTAAGTCACCCTGCCAAACAACAACTCGCCGCCAGACTTTGCATTCTCGTTGGTGAATTCATTCCATTCGCTGTCGGCCTGCTGATGCGCCCAGCTCATGTCATTGTTCTTGTCCGTAAAATAGCCGTCGAGACTCACAGAATTGAAAACGAGCAGCTTTCGCACCTTTGTTCCTCCGTCGCGAACTTTTGTCTGGTCGTGATCGCTCGCGCCGCGGCAGGCGCAGGCTACGAGCGCGCAGATATTTCGTCCATCCTCAGCAAATTTACCGGCCCGCGGCCATTACATTCGGGGAGTAATCGAGCGACGCATACCACTTCCCTCGGCCCCGAGGAGTTAGATCCAGGATGTTGTAGACCGGCACTAAGAGATCGATACCGCGCTCTTTGATGTCTGCCGACATTCGGGGGTGCGTGCTATAGAAGTGCCGGAAGGTCCCATCAGCGTCGCGCGTAAACACGGAGATAGTCGAATCCTGGTTTCCCTCACGGTCTTCGCTACCCAGATCGTACTTGAACGTGCTGGCGCTGGCGGTGCTTAACAATCGCAGCCGGTTCCATCCCTGCCGGCGCGCGTGCGCTCGCAATGCTTCGGGCTCGGCAGCGGCTACGATCGCAAAATCGACGTTCTGTGCCAGGTGATGGGCCACGCCATTGAAGCCGTCGATCCAAACCGTGCACATTGGGCACGGTGTGGTCTGCTTCTTTCCATACATAAAGTGATAAATGACGAGTGATCGACCCGGGCTCGTGAACAATTCGCTTAAGCAAACAGTCCGAGTTGGTGTATCGCCGGCATTAAGATCGGGAGGGCCCTCTATGAATTCATAATCTTGGATCGTCGCGCCCGGCGGCAACTGCCGCCGAAGTTCTGAGACTCGTTCACGGGACCTCATCTCTTCCACTTCTGCTTTGCGGAGTTCCTCGCGCTTATCCAGGTATTCCTGAGATTCGTTCTGTAATCTCGTTCTACGCGTTCCTGCTTCAAGGTTTTCCTGTGTCATTGATCCTTTCCCCTTCTTAAGTGCCGATCTCCGATCGGTCGGCGAATAGTCCCAGAGTGCTCATTTTGTGATAACGCCGCGGGTACCACGAACAAGCGACGAGTGACAATCCAATAAGGCAAATCAGATTAAGACTAAAAAGGGGCTTCTGTGGAGGGAACGAGTCGTAAGTGTACCAGAACCTGGTCATTGACTTCATTGTGGAACGCGCAGTTTATTCGATGGCGGCGTCCTCGTCACAAAGAGATGAAGTGATGAGCGCCGGCGCGACCAGCTACTTAACTACGCCTGAGGAGCTTTTGAACATCGGCGCAATAGCGTCGGGCGTCATCCATGACAATCAAGCCGGCGCCGGGTCGACAAATGAGGCCAGCTTCGCGCTTGCCCTGGTTAATTGATTGGCACCCGCGGCAAACGCAGTCTCAGGAAAACTACCAGGCCGATTTTCTCTTAGGCATCAACTACCGACCGATCCGCGCTTCAGTGCGTTCATGTCCGTTGCACAAATATGCCGGAGAAGTATTGGCGATGCGCATAGAAGACAACCAACCAGAGGATTAACACGACTATTGCCAGCGGCGCGCCAGCCGGATTCAGGAACGCGTGATATAAAATTATATTCACGATCACTGGTCCAAGAAGCACCAGTCCAAGGGGCACGAACCGATTGATAAGCAGCAGCGCTCCACCTACGACTTGCAGCGCGGCGACTACCCAAAAGTAATGAGACAGTACAAGCGCACCGACAAATTGCCCTGCCAATCCTGAAGGCATCGGGCCCATGTTGAGAAAATTCAGAAAGGCATTCAGCCCAAACACCACGGAGATCAGCCCAAGTAGCAAACGGGCAATCAAGGTTACGATTTTCATTTTAGGTTTCCTTCCAAAGCCGATTTAGGTCATGAATCCGAATGCAATCAGGGGATCTACTTGTTGGTCTGATTGCGAGACTCCTCCGGAGTTACATCGATACTTAGTCGCTCCGTATTTCTAATCACTAATAAAGTTGACTTGTGTCCGATACGGTCCTCGGACAGTAGCTTATGGAGATCGTCAATGCCGGCGATCGGTTTATTGTCGACTCCGATAATGATATCTCCTTCGCGTACTCCACCTTTTCTTGCCGGGCTGTCCGCCTCGAAGGATACGACCAGGATTCCGGTCTCAACAGCAAGGTTATAGTACCGCACGATTCGGCGCGGAAGGGGAACGTTCTGTCCGGCCAGGCCGATATAACTGCGGCTCACTTTACCGTCGCGGATAAGACGGCTGGCTACGAACTTGGCTGTATCGATTGAAGTAGCAAAGCATATCCCCTGGGCCGGCAGAATCATTGCCGTGTTGACGCCCACGACTTCTCCGCGAGAGTTAACCAGCGGCCCACCTGAATTGCCGGGATTGAGCGCGGCGTCGGTTTGAATCACATCGTCCATCAATCGTCCTGACTGTGCACGTAACGAACGGCCAAGCGCGCTCACGACGCCGGCAGTGACGCTGTACTGGAAACCGTATGGATTGCCGATGGCGACAACTAATTGCCCCACGCGAATCTCTTGCGCTTCGCCCAGTTGCGCCGGAACCAGATTCGGAGCGTTGATCCTGATTACCGCCAGATCGGTGTCCGGGTCGTCTCCGATCAAGTCCGCCTGGTGCCTGTGCCCATCTGAGGCAGTTACCTCGATTCTATTCGCGCCATGGACGACATGACTGTTAGTCAAAATGAAACCGTCGGGAGTAAAGATGAAACCCGAGCCGCTGCCCTGGCTTTCCTGCGGCATTCGGCGCGCGTTTCCCCGCCGGCCCTTAATCATTTGATGGACTTCGATGTAGACAACTGAGGGGCTCACCCTTTCGGCCGCGGTGATCACCGCGCGTGAATAGGCATCCATTAGATCGTCGTCCGCTTGCGCTTGAGTTAATTGATCTCTGGCTGTTTGCTCGTCAGCCTCTAACCGTTCGTCGCTTAGTAATTCAATTTCCTGTTGCATGTTTCTTAAACCTTTATCCTCCCCTTTGTTATTTGCTTCCTGGAAACCAGTCTTTCATGATTCCGGAGGTGCCGACAGCGAACCCGCTTCTCTGGCGGTTAATTCTTTCACAGCTGGCTCATGCCCCCGTCTGCAACTATTTCCGTCCCGAGCAGGAATGAAGAGTCCTCGCTGGCAAGGAAAAGCGCTGTCTTCGCGATCTCTTCCGGCCGTCCAAACCTCTTCATTGGCACCTGCGCTTCCATATTCTTCGCCGTCTCTGCGATGACCTCTGGCGGCAATCCCATCCGGCCGAGGATTGGCGTAGTGATCGGGCCGGGACTAATCGCGTTGACGCGAATGCCACGCCCGACAAGTTCGCCGGAAAGCGTTCGTGCCAGGGTGATAAGAGCTGCTTTGCTGGCCGCGTAAACGCTCGTGTTCGGCATCCCGATATTGGCGCTGATCGACGCGTTGAGAATGATCGATGCGTTGTCGCTAAGCAGCGGCAGCGCTTTCTGGATCGTGAAGTACGCACCCTTGAAATTAATGTCCATGATCGAGTCAAAAAACTCTTCGGTCACAGCATCAACCGGCGCAAACTTGCCGATACCGGCATTAATGAAGAGCACGTCAATGCGGCCAAACTTTTCCTTTACCGCGGCGAACAGCGTATCGATCTCCGTCAAGCTGGATGTGTCCGAGCGCAACGCCACAACATTACCACCAATTTCCCGCCGGGCCGCGTCGAGCGTCTCCTGGTCACGGCCCGTGATGATTACTTGTGCGCCCTGTTCGTTGAACTCTTTCGCGGTTGCCAGACCAATACCCGAATTGCCGCCCGTGATGACGGCGACCTTACCTTCCAATTTACCCATTTGAGTTTCCTTTCCTGGTTGTCATTTGTTCAAAGTCGGCCATTTGCGCCTTAGTTGTTTTGGAACACTCGTTCCAGAACGGTTCCAAAAAAAATTAGTCGAGTACGGACAGTGTGACCTTCACAACATCCTCGAGTCTCCTGCGATCCTGGGTTGCTTTCGCCATTAGCGACAGACCCTGGACGCTACTGTAAAGAAATCGCGCCACGGCGCGCGGATCACGAACTCCCTTGAGCTCACCATCCTTTTTTCCGCGCAGCAGCGCCCGATAAAAACCGTCCTCCATCGCGGCCATGTTACTGCAGGCCCTGGCCGCGGTGGCCTTGCAGCGACCAGCCAACTCGGACATTGCGTTGCCCATGAAGCAGCCGCGCCGCTCCCTGCCGCACAGCGCTCCTTCAACCACACCCTCAAATAACTGTCGCAGGTTCTTTTTCACCGGCCCCGCGCGCTCCAACAGCTCAGACAGCTTGTAGAAGTCCATTTGGCGATAGCGATCCAGAGCCTGTAAATACAGCGCATGCTTATCGCCGAAAGTGTCATAGAGACTCTGGCGGTTGATACCCATCTGGTTGACTAATTCCTGGATGGAGGCTGCTTCATAGCCGCGCGACCAGAAGACCTCCATTGCCTTATGGAGCGCCTCGTCCCGGTCGAATTCTTTGTGCCGCGCCATGCGTACCTTCGGATAACTTTATACGCTTTCTGGAACGCCCAGTCAAGAATCGATGAATCGCGGCGCAGAGATGTGGGAAGGATCCGGTCAGGTAGGGACTTCCGCAAACTTCCGAAGACCTTGCTCGACATTGAAAGGGTAACTGTTCCCCTATAGACTTCCGGGAACAAAACGCCAACTTATTTGCACATGCGCCGAAGATCTGTTTTACCGGAAGAGTTTCACCCCTGTCACTGAGCTGCGGGTAAGTGCCGTGCAGGCAAGAAAGGCGATGCAGGATTAAGCAATGACAAGAATGCTCGATCTTTGTAAAGCGATTGCGGAGGGCCATGCACCGCCGCCGCCGATTGCCAAACTGATTGGATTCGATCTCGTCTCGGTCGAGCCCGGTGAAGCAGTCGTCGAGTTTCAAGCTACGGGAGCCCACGCCAATCCGATGGGCACTCTTCATGGCGGCGTCCTGTGTGACATTGCGGACGCGGCCATGGGAATTGCTTATTCTTCCAATCTTGCCGAGGGTGAATCCTTCACCACGCTTGAACTCAAAATCAATTTCCTAAAGCCAATCTGGAAAGCTCGTTTGCGCGCCCTGGCTCGGGTCGTCAAACAGGGTCGCACAGTCGGACTCGTCGAGTGCGACATAACGGACGAGAAAGGGAGCCTCGTCGCGCGCACTACGAGCACTTGCATGACTCTTCGCGGCGATCAAGCTCAGGGAAGATGAAATGGCACCGGAGTCAGCGCTTGGAAGATACGACATGACAACGAATCCGGCCCGAACTAAGAACGTCTCTCATTTCATCGCGCTGTTCATGGTTTTATTTGGGGCGCTTTCAACTTCGACCGCGGTTTCGCAAGAGCGCGAACGCCCAACACTGAAGGACTTCGGGTCAAGCCTCAAACAGCTCAAGTGGGACCGTGAGCGAAATGCCGCGATAGAAACCAAACCCAGACCTGCTACAACACGACGTTCGGAAGAGGGTGATGTCGTGCGAATAGAAACATCGCTGGTCGTCTGTGATGTTCTGGTTCTCGACACGCGCGGACAGACAGTCCATGGATTGACGGAAAAAGACTTTGTGTTGAGCGAAGACGGCAAGCAACAAAAAATTGGTATGTTTTCGCCCGGCGATAATACAGCCGTGCCGCGCTCAATTGTGCTGATCATTGATTACAGCTCCAGCCAGTTTCCCTTTATCAATACCAGCATCGAGGCCGCCAAGAAGCTGGTGGACAAAATCACTCCCATCGATCGTATGGCAATCGTTACGGATGACGTCGAACTTCTCCAGGACTTCACCAACGACAATAAAATCCTCAAAGACAAGCTCGAGTCTTTGCGACAACGAAGCACCAACTGGGATCCGTCTCACTTGTCGCCCAGGCAACGTTTCGGACGCAGCAACCAGTACAGCGCGCTCCTGGCTACACTGAGAGAAGCGTTCGATGAAGAAGACGAACGCCCCATCATCATCTTTCAAACAGATGGAGATGAGGCGGTTCATCTTCGAAATCCGATTACAGTTCGACAGGTCCCGCCTAGTCTGCCTAAAGATCTGCGGAAAGACGCGGAGCGAGCGCTTTCCAACTGGCAAAAGGATCCCCGCAATAAGCAGCGAGAATTCAGCCTGAATGACGTTTACAGGGCGGTAGAAAAATCGCGCGCCATTATTTACACGGTGATTCCCGGGTTTCGCCTGATCGGGCTTGGAGTGGATAAACAGATGAAGAACCTTGAAGCGCAACGGTTGCGAGCGCTCCTGGCGGAGCCTCCTGCGATATCGAACAACTTCCGGGCAGCTATGCTCAAGCGAGAGCAGGATCGCTGGGCAAGAACGCCGCCCGAAGCCAGAACTTATGAGCTTGGCGAAGAACTCAAGGTCCAGGCAGCGTTAGCGGTGGTGGCAACGATAACGGGCGGCTGGACAGAGTTTCTTGAAGAGCCATCGCAGGCGGATGAAATATATTCACGAATCTTCTCGGATATCAATCGACGCTACGTCGTCGGTTATTACCCGACGAACAAAGAACACGACGGCAAGCGACGAAAGCTAAGCATCGAAGTGCGAAGTCATCCCGAATATCTGGTGCTGGGTCGCAAGTCATATTTGGCGCCAGATCCAGATCAGTAAGTCATAAACCTCTGGCAACAACCCAATCCAGGTCGCTGAAGTGATCGTTCGTCTGATTCAGAATTCGGGATGAGGTCTTTAGGTAAACTTCGCTGGATGAGCATCTGAAAAAGCAGCGAATGGGTCCTTTAAAACGGCGAGATTTGCCTACATCTCATGACGATAGAACGACACACGCTCGCGTTGTTCAGTATTGTCGGTTGCTCGCTGGACGTGCTGGGGTCGTTGTATCTCGCTTACGATTTGCTGGGCGGGGAGCATGGACCACTGCGGACTCTGACGCGAGCAGTGACCTACGGCGTTATCTTCGGCGTCGGATACGGGCTCGCCTTCGGCCCGCTCTTCGGGGTCGTGTGTGGCGCGGCGCACGGCATCACACTTGGCTGGGAGCTTTCTCTTGCTTCGAGGCGCGAGTCTAAGCCGGGTTTCTGGCACGACACCGCCATGAGCGCCATTCGCGGAGCGAGTTTCACAGTGGGCACGGCTTACCTATATGGAGCCGGATTCGGGGTCACGTTTGGAGCGCTAAGTACTGTGGGACAAGTCGTGGCGTATCAATTCGGCATTCGGCCAACAAAGGATTATCAACCGGCTGCTCGGCCGCGCATCACCAAATATCATGTGCTCGGCGGGATAAATCGCACCGTTGGTTACGCCGTCGCCGGCTGCATCAGCGGCTTGATTGCGCGCCAGGGTGTGACAGCAGTAAGCATCGGCTTGAAGTTTGGATTGGTAATCGGAGTTGTAACGGTGTTCCTCGGGGCCTGCACGTCTCTCGTTGAATGGATTGTCGATCATCTGCCGGAAAGGGTCCTGGGAGTCTTCGGTGTCAGCTTGCTTCTCGTCGGCTTCGCCTTACAATCCATCCAGTATTGGGTGGCGTTGCTCGACGTGAGTGTTGGTAACAAATGAACACCGCTGCAGTTGCTTTTCAAGACGCAGCGTGTAACCTTTTGGGTGAAGATTCCCTATTTAAGTTTTTGATCGAAGCCGGCAACCAAAACCGTGAAGCCAATAAAAATCCTATTGCAAACCACAATTCCGTCAATCGAAGACGATTGGAACATCGACCGATTTTCCCTGCTTCGAGAGCATCTCGCTTCCCTCAGAGATGGAAGTGGTAACGCACTCTGCCAGGTCACTGCGCGCAATCGAGAAGTCAACAGGGGCGACGACATCACGTTAAGTGTGCTCGACACCACCGATTTTGACGAGCTCTGGCTTTTCGCCGTCGATAATGGTGACGGCTTGAGTGCCGCCGATTGTCAGGGCATTACGCGCTTTCGCCAAAGAGGCGGAGGAATTCTCACAACGCGTGATCATCAGGATTTGGGTTCGTCGCTCTGCACCTTGGGTGGCCTCGGTCGCGCGCATTTCTTTCACACTCGCCATCAGAATCCTGATTCATCGCGCCATGTCAGAGACGATCAGGACACGAAACACATCTCGTGGCCCAACTATCATTCGGGAAGCAATGGCGATTATCAAAAAGTCACGCCTGTCGAACCATTGCACGAACTGTTGCTGAATTCCGACAACCCTTCGGGAGCAATTGAGTGGTTCCCGGCTCACCCGCACGAAGGCGAAGTGGGCGTCCCTGAGGGAGAAGCCAACGCCCGAGTGATTGCCACCGGAGCGAGTCAGGTAACGCAACGTCCTTTCAACCTCGTAGTCGCGTTCGACCGAGTGGGCGGTCGAGCGGGAAATTCGCTCGGACGTGGGATCGCCGAATCAAGTTTTCATCATCTGGTTGATTACAACTGGGACATCGCCAAAGGGTGCCCAGGTTTTCTCGAGGAGCCACCCGGCGATGAAATCATGAGAGACCCGGGCAGGCTTAACGACATAAAAGCCTACGTGCGAAATGCGGCGCTATGGTTGGCGCCCATCGCGTGATTCCTCTTAGTTAAAGCGATGGTGCCGGGGCTGGAGATCATTGTTCTTGTCGCCGGTGGCCTGGCGTTAATTTATCTGATCGCCGATCGGAGATTCTCGGCTCCCCACTATCAGGGTCCGATCTCGGATCACTTCACTGGAGAAAGGTTTCACAACCTTGAGCCTTTCAAGCCGAGAGGTTTCATAGATCTCTTCCGCTGGAGATTAAGCAGCAAGCGCGGACCCTGGAACAAGTGGACGGACTCTCAGCCTGGCTCCGTGCCGCCCCGCCGTGTAAATGGGAAAGGCCTGCGAGTCACGTTCATCAACCATGCTACGGTACTCATCCAAACCGAAGGCCTCAACATCCTTACTGATCCGATCTGGTCCGAGCGCGCCAGCCCGGTTCGTTGGGCTGGTCCTAAGCGACATCGATCACCCGGACTAAGGTTCGAAGACTTACCGCCAATCGATATCGTGCTCATCAGCCATAACCATTACGATCATCTGGATGTCGCGACATTGGTTAGACTGCAAGCACAGCATCAGCTGCGGTTTGTAAGCGGTCTCGGGAATCGTGCGTTCCTCGACTCCCGCGAGATCGACGACACTGTCGAACTTGATTGGTGGGAAACGGCGAAGGTCTCGAACGAACTCAATGTGACCTGCGTGCCGGCGAAGCATTTTTCGGGGCGGTGGTTGAGTGACGGCAACGCCACGCTCTGGTGCGGTTACATCGTTCACGGCTCGGCAGGAAATATTTATTTTGCGGGCGACACCGGGATGGGGAGCCATTTCGTTGAGATCAAGAATCGATTAGGACCAATCCGGCTCGCGTTGTTGCCGATCGGTGCTTATCTCCCAAATTGGTTTATGCATCCGGTTCACCTATCGCCCAGTGAAGCAGTCGAGGCGCACCATCTGCTGGCAGCACACGCGAGTATGGCAATGCACTTTGGCACATTCGCGCTTGGTGATGACGGCGAATTTGAACCGGTGCAGACACTTCGCCAGGCATTAAGTAAGAACGAGAAGGGTGATTCCGGCTTCTGGGTATTAGAGCACGGCGAAGGACGAAACGTGCCGTAAGTGGGAACTGGAGAACTCTTATCGGTGCGATGATTGGATTCATTATCGGCAAGTAAGCCGCGTAGGCATACTCCGTCTTTGCGCACTACTCACCGCGCGTCCTGCTTCCTTTTGTTATTGAAATACCGCATGAATTTCTGCTTAGCATCCGCGGTCGAACGATGGCCCCAGGCAACCTTTTTGATCGTCTCTCAAATACTCGACAAGAAGGCAAGACGGTTCTACAGTATGAGCAAATGCGTCCGGGTTGTCCGCGCAGCCACGCGCTTGTGACTGACCCAGAGTAAGCGAAACCACGAACAACCAGGCGAAGATGTTTTGCACGTCCGCCCAAGCTACCTGCTCGAGAGCCAGGAATCGTTGGAGGTGACGACCAATGGCAACTGAGTTACGGAACACTGGGATCAGTGTTGTCGGCGACGTATCGTGGGGCACGCACTTCTGTTACTTCTACGAAACGAAGCAGGATCTGCTCGACATCCTGGTGCCCTATTTCAAGGCTGGCCTGGAAAGCAACGAGTTCTGTTTGTGGATAATTTCGAACTCCGAGCTGATTACAACAGAAGAGGCCAAAGGAGCCCTCGAACAAGCTGTTCCAGACCTCGACGAGTATTTGAAAGAGGGGAGAATAGAAATCGTTTCCCACGATCAGTGGTTTCTTAAGGACGGCGTCTTCGATTTTCACAGAGTCGCCAATGGATTCAAAGAGAAACTTGAAGAAGCATTGCGGCGAGGCTATGCCGGGATGAGAGTCAACGGAAGCCCGGCGTGGATCCAAACTAAGGACACGGACGAGCTCCGCGAATTCGAAGAAGAAGTCGATCACCTGTTCCCCGATCAGCGCATCATCGCGTCATGCACCTACCCGCTTCCGGGGAGTCAGGCTGAATTCCTGCTGGATGTCGCGCGCACCCACCAGTTTACGATCGCGAGGCGACGAGGCAATTGGGACGTGCTCGAAACTCCCGGACTAATGCAAGCCAAGCAGGAGATAAAACAGCTGAATGAGGAACTGGAGCAGCGGATCATCGAAAGAACGAAAGACCTTGCCGCAGCGAATGAAGAACTGAGGAAGGAGATTGCAGAGCGCAAGCGGGCTGAAGATCGCCTCCTGCTTGTCGTCGACACAATTCCCGCGATGGTTTTTACCGCGTTACCGGACGGCTCAGTTGATTTCGTGAATCGTCAGTGGCTGCGGTATCTGGGCCTGTCATTGGAGGACGTGCTGGGTTGGGGTTGGGGCCCTACGATTCATCCTGAAGATCGTCCCAGGAGCATCGACCACTGGCGCTCAACGATTGCCTCGGGGCAGGCAGGGGAGAACGAACTGAGGGTGCGGCGGGCTGACGGAGTGTATCGCTGGATCTTAGGGCGCTTTGTCCCGCTGCGCGATGAGTCGGGGAAAATTATTAAGTGGTATGGCGTGTCTACGGATATAGAGGAACGGAAGCGCGCCGAAGACGTTCTGCGCCGAAGTGAAGATCGCATTCGCCTGATCATCGACACGATTCCCATTATGGCCTGGAGCGTTCGCCCTGACGGCACCGTTGATTTCCTCAGTCAGCGTTGGTTGGACTATAGCGGCCTTTCTTTCGAGCAGTATATTGAAAATCCGATGGGCCCAATTCATCCGGAAGACATTCCCCGAGTCATGGAAAAGTGGAACGCGGCCATGGCCGCCGGGAATCCATACGAGGAACTAATGCGCTTGCAACGGGCTGACGGGGAATATCGCTGGTTCCTGGTTCGGACCGACCCGCTGCGTGATGAGTCGGGCAAAATTGTGAAGTGGTATGGCGTGTCTACGGATATCAACGACCGGAAATGCGCTGAAGAACAACTCAGAGCAACAACCGAGCAGTTGCGCGCCCTATCGGCGAGTCTTCAATCCGCTAAAGAAGAGGAGGGAACTCGTATCGCTCGGGAACTCCATGATGAACTGGGCGGCGTGCTGACCAGCTTGAAATGGGACCTGGAGGCTTTTGACAGGACGATATCCGAATCGGGAGACCAGTCGCAGCTCCAGGTACTGCGAGAGAAAATACAGACGATGCTACGGCTGGCTGAAACTACGATCAGCACCATCAGAAGAATCTCTTCCGAACTGCGTCCCAGCGTTCTCGACGACCTCGGTCTGGTGGAAGCGATCGAATGGCAGGCACGAGAGTTTGAGGCCCGCACCGGAATCGCAGTCCATTACGAGGGTTCTGTGGCCCGGCTTGATTTGAGTGAGCAGCAAACAACCGCCATCTTTCGCATCTTTCAGGAAGCGCTGACCAATATTCTTCGTCACGCGCAAGCGACCAGCGTCGACATTACTACGAAAAAACAGGGCGGTGAATTCACCTTACGGGTCAGCGACAACGGGAGAGGAATCAGCGAGGATGACAAATCGCGTTTGCAATCGCTGGGACTTCTGGGAATGCAGGAACGCGCTCATCTGATTGGAGCCGAAATCGAAATCACCGGCGTGGAAGGGGAAGGAACCATGATCATACTGCGAGTGCCAATCTCCGGATGAAGGATAGAAAGATGAAAAGAATCCTCATCATTGACGATCATGAAATCGTGCGCGACGGAATCAAGAAGATTCTGCATGAGCAAGCCCGCGACAATACTTTCGGCGAAGCCGGCACCGCGTCTGAGGCTCTCAAACTTGTGGCGGAACAGGACTGGGATTTAGTCATTCTGGATCTTTCGCTGGCGGGCCGTAATGGGCTGGAGGTGTTGAGAGAGTTAAAGCAGTTCCGTCCTCGTCAACCGGTGCTCGTCCTCAGCATGCATTCGGAGGAGCAATACGCGCGTCGCGCGTTCAGGGCCGGCGCGGCGGGCTACATTACCAAAGATAGTCCGCGAGCAGAGCTGGTCAAAGCCATAAACAAAGTTGCGGAAGGCGGCAGGTACGTAAGCCACGCACTGGCCGAGGAACTTGTTGTCGATCTGGAAAGAGGAAGCAGTCGGCCGCCTCATGAAACCCTCTCAGATCGCGAGTTCGAGGTGATGCGCTTGATCGCCTCCGGAAAAACCGTAAGCGAGATTGCCGAGCTTTTGTCCCTCAGCGATAAGACCATCAGCACTTACCGGGCCCGGGTCCTGGAAAAGATGGGAATGAAGACCAACGCAGAACTCACCCACTACGCAATCAAAAGCGGATTGGTAGACTAGGCTGAAAAAGATTGGCAACCTCGAGCGTGTAAGGAAACGACCTACGAACCGAGAAGTGGTCGCCCGACGCGTAAATCAAATTTAGCCCGATATTTGTCCATATCCCGCGCCTGTACACTCACTAATCAACCGGAATTTGAAATCGATCATGATTGGACCTGAGCGTGAAACGCACGGTAATCGCTACGATCCACTTTAATACCGGCAGTAGTCACAGAACGGGCGCATTTGACTTCGCGGAATTCGCCAAGCTGATCCAGGACTTTGATAGATTTCGCAACTCCGCCGCAAAACCTCGGAGGCCTCATTATTACGTGATCTATTCCCTGGATAATCCCTCTGAGGGCAAAGAGTTTTGTCTGTTCTTCGATGAAGTTGAGCGCATCGAGCGGCATGAATGATGAATCGGCGTCCGACTGATTCACCCCGCGCGCTTTACCTGCCAAAGAAGCGAATCACATTCGCCCGGTCAGTGAACCCACCTCCTAAAGCGCAACAACATCGCGAATCAAAGCCGGACAATTCGTGGAATTGGAAGCCCCAGGCCACGTTCCGAAGAGACGTCTGATGCGAGAAAGGAATAATTGGCAGTAAAACAGATTCGAGTCCTGGTGGCAGGCGGCCACGCTTTGATCCGAGCTGGACTTCGCGCGCTGCTGGAAAACCTTAGGGGCGTGCAGGTTGTTGCCGAGGCCAGTGACGGCCTCGAGGCGTTGAGTTTGATCAGACAGCATCAGCCCAACCTGGCTTTGATAGAAAGCGCAATGCCCGGGTTGGACGGCTTTGAGGTGACGGCCCGCGTCTCAAGGGAATATCCCGAGGTCCGCGTCATGATTCTTTCGCGGGACGCGGATGAGAAATGCCTGAGACGGGCCCTCAGTTGTGGCGCGCGCGGCTATCTGGTAATGACGGCCTCCCCCATCGAGCTGGAGTTAGCCGTCGAAAGCATTGCCAACGGCGAAACGCACCTGAGCCCATCAGTGATCAGAGCTCAGGCGGATCCGTTGCGGGACCGAGCTGTCGACGCGATCTTTGAATCCCTGACACCACGCCAGCGCGAAGTTCTGACGTTGATTGCCGAGGGTAATTCGACCAAGAATATCGCCCGGCTTCTGAACATCAGCGTCAAGACAGTTGAGACGCATCGGAGGTTGTTGATGGAGCGCCTGGACATTCACAACCTCGCGGGACTGGTGCGCTATGCGATCGAGGCCGGACTCGTGGAATTAGACGATTAGGAAACGTCTTGATCGCAAATGGCAGACGATGAGTATCTAAATACCGTGTGGAACGTGGACTCTCTTCGCAGGTTCATGTCATCCTATCGCGAAGTATGAAATCGTTGCCGGCCTCTGTGGCTCCAATTGCACTTTTCCTTTTCTTCTCCACTGCTACTACGTCGCTGATTGAATCATCGGCTGCGACCTCGCCAACGCAGGCCATATCCAGATCCGAGCAGGCCGCGTTTGAGAAACGTGAAGCGGCCTATCGCGATAACAATCTTGGCGTTGCCATGCTCGAACAATATAAAGCCAGGGAGGCTGTGGAAGATTTCAATAGCGCGCTGGCAACCAAACCGGATCTACTGATTGCCAGGGTTAACCTGAGCATTGCGCTCTATTACTTGCCGGACGCAGATGGCGCGAAACGCGAAGCTGAGAAAGCGCTGAATAAGGATCCGAATAGACCGCAGCCACATTACATTCTGGGCCTCATTGCCCGGGCGCAAAATCGATTCGAAGAAGGAATCGCTGAATTCCAAAAAGTTCTGAAGGTCGATCCGGATGATGTCGGTTCAAATATCAATGTTGGACAGATATTCACCCAACGGAAAAATTACGCGGAAGCAATTGCCGCTTTTCGCCGGGCAATTGCGGCCGAACCGTATAACGAAACCGCCCTGTACAACCTCGGAATCCTGTTGACGCGGACGGGTAATAAAGGCGAAGCGCAAAGGGTGCTGCAGAAGTTTCAGGAACTTAAGCAAAGCGGCGCGGGCACGACGATCGGGACGAATTATCTCGAGGGGGGACACTACGCCGAAGCCATGGTTTCAAACGGCAGCGAGCCGGAACTTGTCGATAAGAGTACGCCGGAGGTGAAGTTCACAGAAGTGACTGAAAGCTGGCTTGGTGCAACCTCCGATCTTAGCCCGAACGTCAACTCGAGCCGGAAACAGCAAAAAGCGATGAGTATACCTGGGCTGTCAGAATCTTATGCGCTCGCCGCGCCCATAGTTCTATTTGATTATAACGGTGACGGTAAGCTGGACATTTTCGATGCGAGAGTTCCTCAGCGACTGCTGCGCAATGACGGTGGAAAATTCACCGACGTCACAGCGCAGTCAGGCCTAACCTATACCGGTAACGACCATAATTATGCTGTCGTTGCCGGTGATTACGATAACGATGGCAAGCCTGATCTATTCGTCGTACGCGGCCCGCCGACAACTTTTGTCTTGTACCACAACGATGGCGATGGACACTTCTCTGACAGGACAAAAGAAGCTGGCATCTTGTCTGTGCCAAAATCGAGCCCGCCACATATCTCTTGTGCGTTTGTTGATTTCGATCACGACGGCGATCTGGACATTTTCATAACCGGACCACCGAACATCCTGCTTCGGAACAACGGAAATGGCACGTTCACAAACATAACGGAGTCAGCGAAGGTCGTCGGCCAGAAATCTTTCGTTGCGTCGGCAGCCGTTGTGCCGACTGACTTCGACAACCGACGCGACGTCGACCTTTTCGTTCTGAATCGTAGCGAGAACCCGCCGGCACTGTTCCGCAATATGCGCGATGGGACTTTTGTCGATGTTGCGAAAGATGTCGGACTTGGTCAGAAAGGCCAGTACACCTGCGTCGCCGCGGGCGACGTTAATAAGGATGGTTTCACTGATTTTTTTCTTGGCCGACATTTTGCTCCCGGGATTTTCGCGATGAGCGACGGAAGAGCACATTTTGACTCGGTGCCCGCGCCTCCGGAGACGCGAGATGCCCTGGCTGCGCAATTCATCGATTACGATAACGATGGACTGCTTGACCTTGTGCTCGTCACTACTCGAGGCCTACGCGTGTGGCGCAATATCGGCAACATATTCGTAGATGTATCAAATCGTGCTCTGCCTAACGCTTTCCAGGAGCTGTATACCAAGGTCGATTCAGCTTGGATGGATAGTGCTGTACTTGCCTCAGGCGATCTCGATGGCGATGGCAACGTTGACTTAGTTGTACGGGGAAGTTCGGGTGAGTTGCGTCTCTTGCGCAACGTCGGAGGCAACCGTAATCACTCTATCGCGGTGAACCTGCACGGCCGCATAAGCAACAAGAGCGCGGTCGAAGCGAAAGTCGAAATGCGCGCCGGCAGTTTGTATCAGAAATTGGAAACTTATTCGGCATCACCGGCGCCGGCGCCTGCTGATTTGATCTTTGGTTTGGGCAAGCGGGAAAAGCCGGATGCCGTGCGCGTGATCTGGCCGGCGGGAATCATCCAGGCAGAGACTGAGTTTCCGCCAAAATTAGCCGCCGGTCTTAAGCTCGATATCACCGAACTCGATCGCAAGCCCTCGTCGTGTCCTTATTTATATACCTGGAATGGCGAGCGCTTTGAGTTCGTCACTGATTTTATGGGTGGCGGCGAAATGGGTTACCTCGAAGAACCGGGTCACTATAACAAGCCCGACCCCGAAGAATACGTGCGGATCCGCAGTGATCAACTGAAAGAGAAAGATGGTCGCTATGAATTGCGAATAACGAACGAGCTTGAAGAGGCGATGTTTGTCGATCGGCTGCAGTTGATTGCCGTGGCTCATCCGGTCGGCACCGAAGTGTATCCGAATGCGGGAATGAGCGAACCGCCGAAACGATTCAAGCTTTTCGTTACGCGCAATGCTCGGCCACCGTTGAGTGCGGTTGATGACCATGAGCACGATGTGCTCGAGTTAATTTCGAAAATGGATCGCCGCTGGCCGGATGATTTCAAACTCGATCGGATCCGAGGCTACGCGGACGAGCACACGTTGACGATGAAACTCGAAGAACAGTCCAAAGTCCAAAGTCCAACGTCGAAAGCGCTCCGACGAGATCTCGCTGCAAGCAAAGACTCCAACCAATCAACTGTGCGACGAAAGACCTTGGACCTTGGACCTTGGACCTTGGACCGAAGATCCACCCGCGAACGAATACTCCTGTTGCTTACCGGCTGGACCGACTACGCATGGTCGAGTGATAACGTGGCCGCGACGCAGGCCGGAAAGGCGTCGAAGCCTCCAGCGCTTCAGGTTAGGGACGAGAAGGGAAAGTGGCGAACTGTTATCGAGGACATCGGAATTCCCGTGGGCCGGCCGCAGACTGTGACCGTCGATCTTACCGGAAAGTTTCTCAGCCCTGATCGCGAAGTTCGCATCGTCACAAATATGCGCGTTTACTGGGACCAGATTCTGGTCGACACGTCCAATGGAACTGCGCCGATTCAAGCAACGCGACTTGACGCTGTGCGCGCCGATTTACGCTGGCGTGGCTTCTCGGCAGAGGTCACGCCTGATAAGCGCGAACCGTTTGGTTATGATTACGAGCGCGTGTCTTTCACCTCTCCCTGGAAAGTAATGACCGGGCGATACACGCGGGAAGGTGATGTGCGCGAACTGCTTTTGAGAAGCGACGACATGTTCGTAGTCAGCCGGCCGGGAGATGAGATTAGTCTTTCGTTCAATGCGTCAGCTTTGCCGCCGTTGCCGGCCGGTTGGACGCGGACGTTTCTACTTTACGCTGACGGTTTCAGTAAAGAGATGGACATCAACTCCGCGAGTCCTGATCAGCTTGCGCCTTTGCCGTTTCACGGCATGAGCCGTTATCCCTATTCATGGCCTGAGCACTATCCGCTAACCGAAGAGCGGCGGAAATACATTGAGAAATACAATACGCGGATAGTGACTTCACAGATACCGTCGATCGGGGCGTTAATGACTCACTAGTAATTTGCGGATAACAAAACGTTTTTATGGATCACATTCGATATTCAGTGGCTTGTTGCCAGACGGATCGGCCGAATCCGATCGAACGAATGGCGATGCGAGCGAACACGGACCGTATGCTCTCGATGATCGATTCGGCCGTCGCTGGAGCGGCGCCGTTCCTGCCTGTGCGACTCGTTGTCTTTCCTGAGTTCGCTCACGCAGCGCCGGTTTTCGAAACCGTCAAAGAGCTGGTCGATAAACTCGCAATTGAAATTCCAAACGAGCATACCGAACGTTTGGAACTAAAAGCCCGCGAGCACGACCTCTATATTCAAAGCGGCTCAATGCTCGAAACCGATCGCAAATGGCCCGGCCACGTCTTCAACACAACCTGTCTGATCGGACCCAGAGGAATACTCTACAAGTATCGAAAAGTGAACACCTGGATTCCGTACGAAGTACATACCAGCCCGCACGATCTGCAAGGCTACGATGAACCGCTGTTTCCTGTCGCGGATACGCCAATCGGGCGCATCGGTTGCGCTATCTGTTACGATTGGTTGTTTCCCGAAGCAATGCGCCAGTTGGCTGCCAATGGAGCGGAAGTTCTGGTGCGGGTTTCCGCGTACATGGATCCCTGGGGCGCGACGGAGCCGATGGCCTGGTGGACGGTGATCAATCGCGCGCGCGCGATTGAGAACATCTCTTATGTGGCCGCTGCGAATCAGGGTGCAAGTCTGAAACATTATCCGCCCTACTCGTGGCCGGGCGGCAGTCAGGTAGTGGATTACGACGGGAGGCTTTTGGCGGAAGCTTCGCCCGGTCCCGGCGAACGAATCGTCGTGGCGCCGATCGACATTTCGGCGCTGCGGCACGAACGCGCGTCGCGGCGGGGACATCACATGCTCGCGCATCTGCGCACCGAAGCTTATCCGGTTTATCAAGGGCGCCGGTATCCGCCGAAAGTCGGTGACAGGGCGCAGATTTCCTTCGAGCGAAACAATCAATTGATTGATGAAGCAAAGCAGCAACTGAACGATTTCGATTTGATCAGTTGAGGAAGTTGCCGATATACAGTTTATGGTCCGGCAATGAAAAAACCAGGCAAGCAGTTTTCTTCAATTCAGAAATTGGTAATCTGAGATTAGAGCGATGCGAGTTGGCGTGCTTACAGGGGGCGGTGATGCGCCCGGACTGAACCCGGCGATCAAGGGCCTGGTTTATCGTGGATCGCAACTGGGCCTGGAGGTCTTTGGCTTATTTGATGGCTGGAGAAGCCTTTTGAATCCTCTGCCGGAAGTCCTGCCACTAAACCGTGAGACTGTGCGACGGTGGGATCGCGATGGCGGAACCAACCTTGGCTCTTCGCGGACCAATCCGTTCAGACAGCCAAATGGAGAAGGTGGCTTTCAAGATCGCTCCGCCGAAGTGATACAGAACATTGAAAAGCTCGGCCTTGATGCGGTCGTTGTCTGCGGCGGAGAGGACACCCTGGGCGTGGCGGCGAGGCTCGCTCTGGCAGGTGTGCGGGTAGTTGGAGTTCCGAAGACAATCGACAAGGACATTGCCGGCACCGACTATACGCTTGGTTTCGACACCGCACTGCGAAATATTTCCGAAGTAATCGAACGGTCCCGCACGCCCGCGGGCTCGCACGGCTGGGTGCAGATTGTCGAAGTGATGGGACGTCACGCCGGACATCTGGCATTGTGGTCGGGCGTGGCCGGCCAGGCGCACATCATCCTCATACCTGAACATCCTTTTCGATACGAGCGCGTTTTTCAACTTCTAAAGAGCCGGCTTGGCGAGCCCGGACTTACTCGCGGTCCATCGCAGCGCCCGCGCTACGCAGTGATTGTCGTCGCGGAAGGGTCCCGCGCCGAAGACGGCGAAATGATTACTATTGATGATCACCAGGACACGTTTGGACATGCACGCCTGGGAGGAATCGGAGACGTGCTGGCGCGCAGGATTGCCAGCGAGACTCCGTACGAGTCTCGGGCGGTAATTTTGGGACACCCGCAGCGTGGCGGTCCGCCGAGCGCAATTGATCGCATCATGGGATTGATGTTTGGAGCCCGGGCAGCCGAGGCCGTGGCTGAGGACAAGTTTGGCAAGATGGTCTCAGCCCGGGGAATCGCACCAGCATGTGAATTGTCTCTGGTGGACATCACGAGGGCCCTGGGAAAGCTAAATCTGGTCGATGTCGATCGCGATTACGATACCGACCGCTATCATCTCAAGGCGATTGGTATGTGAAGAGTGGCACTCATGACCGCGAGTGTTGAACTCTTCTGATTGAGCCAGTCGTTGTTTCAATTCCCCGCTTTGTCTACCTCATTCGACTGCGAAAGTATTAATCGGTGCTATCGATTCGGTCCTGGATTTTTGAGATGTTTCGTGGTGCCCTCAGTTATGCCAAAGCTCGGGGGAACGAATTCAGCAGTGTTGGCAGACCGCAACGCGGGAGTTTCACCTGCATTCCCCAGGACACTCTCTCGCGAGCGTTCTGCTCGTTCGGCAATCTCAACCTGTTTCTTGCTTACGAACCAGCCGTTGATGATTAGGGCGACGCCCACCAAAAAGGGAATTAGTCCGGCCACCCAAATGCGGCTCAAAATCGCCGCATCGCCTGGCCGGATCTGGCCGCTCGAAATGATGCCCTGCATTAAGATGTTCAGGAAGATCATTACTCCCACGCCGACAGAGCTGACGATGACCCCGGCCTTTATTTCGGTGTAGCGCTTCATCTCCGGAGTGATGCCGCGTTCGCGCTCAATCTGTTCCTTGCGCCTCTTGCGCTCGTTTTCGGAGAGAAACATCTCGGCGACCCAGGTTCTGCTCCAATCGAACTTCTCGCCTGGTTCACGCAAGGCGACTGCCTGTCGTACCGCATCCAGATTCACGCCGCATGATTTGCAGAAATTCAATTCTTCGCTTTGAGTGACGCCGCATTGGGGACAGAACATGAGTTAACTCTCCTTAGAAGTTTCGGTGATTGATACGACCGTTATCGGCTCCGGGTTCAATTGTAACCCGATTAAGAGCCGAGTGCTGCTTTGGTAATGTCTGAGGTTTTCTCCGTGTTCCCGGTGACTCCGCGGTCAATTCCTGCCCATAATTAGACTCACCACGGAAACACTGAGAACACCGAGAAGAGAAAACTTTCGAAATTAGGCTACTACCCTGCTTCGATCTCCGTTGACTTGAAGCTGGCGTTTGTAATATTAATCCGTTCACGTTTCTCTTGAGTCGCGACCTACAGGGGCTCTTAACCCGGAATATCAGCCACCACCAGGATTGAGGTCAAGCTAGTGCGCCGAATTGATCTGAGAAAGGTTCAGGCCGCCAACCCGCACACCATCCGCGATATTAATCGGCAGATAGTACTGAACTACGTTCGCGAAAGGGAGCCGATTTCACGAGCTGCAATCGCCCGCGAAACAGCTCTGCAGCGATCCACGATCTCCGAGATCGTCGAGGCGTTGACGGGCGAAGGGTTGGTCGAAGAGATCGGTGAAGGTAAATCAACCGGCGGCCGCAGACCGACGTTGCTGCGGTTGCGCATTGTTGGCGCGATTGCGATTGGCGTCAATATCACGCCGACCTACACAACAATCGCGAGTAGTGATCTGGCCGGAGTCGTGGTGAAGCAGGAAGCCTTTTCAACCGATCCGGCTCCCGAACGCACCTTGAAGCGGATTATTGAAATCATTCGGAAGTTTTCTGAGCAGAGTTCAATCGAAGGAATCGGCGTTAGTGTTCCCGGCTTGGTTGATCCGGCAACCGGCAAGGTGATCTTCGTTCCGTATTTTAAGTGGCGGGATTTGCCAATTGCCGAGATGATCTCTCGATCGACCGGGCTGCCCGTTACCATAGACAATGATGCCAATGCGGTCGCCCTCGCCGAGCTGTGGTTCGGACGACCCGAAGTCAGGGACGCACGTGACTTCATTCTTGTGCTGGTTGCGGACGGCGTAGGGACCGGGATTATTTTTGACGGTCAAGTCTATCGGGGAGTGCGCGGAGCAGCGGGTGAATTTGGTCATATGATCGTCGGCAGTAATGCACCGGTCCTCTGCTCGTGCGGAAACGACGATTGCTGGGAAGCCTTTTCATCTGAGCGCGCGGCGTCCGCGCGCTACCAGAAATTTAGCGGCGGCCGCGGCGCGCCGAACTTTGCCACGCTAATCGATCGCGCGCTGGATGGAGAGCGCGAGGCAAAAACCGCCCTCACTGAGACGGCCCGCTTCCTCGGCACCGGCATCTCAAATCTGATCGTTGGCTTTAGCCCGGAAGTTGTAATCGTGAGCGGCGCGATAACGCGAGCCTGGCCGTTGATTGAAAAAGCTCTGACGGAAAAAATTGAGCGCAGCGTTCGTCGAGGATTGCCGTCAGCGCGAATTCTTCGCTCGACTCTTAACGGGGACCCGACGTTGATGGGAGCCTTGAGTCTGGTGCTGGCCGGCAAGTTTGCCGGAGCGGTGGCCGCTTGACGGAAGACTTACGAGCAGCGTTATCGAATAGATCGCTGTCTAAGGTTTCTGTTTGTCCACGTGCTTCTTTATTGCGTCGCTGATTTCCACCACGCTCTGAAGGTCGCGGCGAGCCTTTCTTAATTGTTGAGCATCGACCGTGCCCGGTGTTTCAATAATTGGATTTCGCACAAAGTTCTCGATCTGCCGGCAGAGCAGGATCAGCTCATCTTTAATCTCCTTCACTTTGGGTTCGGCCGCCGGTTCATCGTTTGCCTCAGGTTTCGGTAGTTGTAACGAAGACTGCAGCCGGGCCGAGCGTTTTCGAATCTCACCAGCCGCCTCTGAAATGAACTGAAGATTGAACGATTGCTTTGCGTCAATGGCGCGAACGATCTCGTTATGCAAAGTCAGGATTCGCTGAAAGTCCTCGCTTACCTGATTCATCATTGCTTGAGTGCGTTTAGGATCGCTGGGCCGTTTGTTGTCTTCGGCGCCTCTGTTCAGTTGCAACTCACGTCGATCCATCTCTTGCATGCGCGCCTTCGCCGGGTCCCCGCCCGACTGACCCGCGGCGGGCGCGGAAAAGACAATCGAGCAGCCGATGGAAATTATCACCATGCTCCACGTCCGAACGTTCGCCTTATCTTGATGTGGTTGCATTGCGCACTCCAGAGACTTGTCTGATTTGTGGAGAGTATAGAACTACTGCGGACGCGTCACAAATCCTCTCGAGATTTACGGAGCGCCGCGACTCAACGGGTAAAGTCTTATCACACTCTTAATGCGATTTTAGGAGAAAAGGGTTGACTGGGCGACGCGGATATACTACTTAATAGCACTTGCCGACAAAAGTCATCTCCATGACTACGAAATCAGATCGATTTACCAACAAGTAACGTTCATAGCCAGGAGCCTGGTGCGTCGAATAGATCTCAAGAAAGCGAATGCCGCCCGCTCGAACACAATCAGGGACATAAACCGCCAGATTGTGCTTAATTATGTTCGTGAATTAGGGCCAATCTCTCGCGCGGACATCGCCCGCGAAACTGCCTTACAACGCTCGACTATTTCTCTGATCGTCGACGAGCTTCGCGTGGATGGCTTGATCGAGGAAGTGAGTGGCGAATCCACCGGTGGGCGTCCGCCGAACCTGCTCTCTTTACGCACAGCCGACGCGGTTGCAATTGGCGTGGATCTCGGCACGGTTAAGACCGTGATGGCGAGCAGCGACCTGGCTGGTAGGGTTCTGGTGCAGGAAGAGTTTCCCACCGACCACGACATCAAGAACACGCTGGCGAAGATCGTTGAATGCGCAAATCGCCTGAAGGGAAAAACAAGAAGCGCGATTGAGGGAATAGGCATCAGCCTGCCCGGAGTTGTTGACCCGCAAACCGGAAACTTGTATGTGCCTCACTTTAACTGGAGGAACGAACCCATAGCCGAAACACTGACGCGGGCCACTTCACTACCTGTCAGCATTGACAACGACGCCAACGCTGCAGCTCTGGCGGAATTATGGTTTGGCCGACCGGAAATCCGCGAAGTCCGGGACTTTATCATGGTTCTGGTAGAAGAAGGAGTGGGCACAGGCATCGTCTTCGACGGACAAGTTTATCGCGGTGAAGGTGGTACGGCCGGCGAGTTCGGGCACATGACAATTGGTTCGGGAGCGCCGGTCTCATGCGCCGTCGGTAGCAGGGAATGCTGGGAAGCATTTGCCTCTGAACGGGCAGCCCTCGCACGCTATCAAAAGCTCTCACGTTCCAACGGCGGTAATGATATTAGTTTCGCAGACCTGATGGATTTGGCGCTAAGGGGTGAACGAAATGCGAGAGCGGCCTTGAAAGAGACAGCGCGTTACCTCGGCATAGGCATCGCGAATTTGATTCAGGGCCTGGCCCCCGAAGCGGTGATTGTTGGCGGCCCCATTGCTCGCGTCTGGCCGGTCATTGTCGACGATGTCAAAGCGTCTGTGGACTCCAGCATCTGTCGAGGGTTTCCTTCAATGCCAATTATGGAATCAACGCTGGGTGCTCAGCCCACGCTGATGGGAGCCTTAAGTTTGGTACTCGCCAGTAAGTTTGCTTCGGCCCAGGTTGCATAGACGAAACAATTGAGACTTAGTTCGCCTAACCACCAAAGATCTGAGGTTGGACTTACCCGTTTCAGCCGCGCGAAATTTACGCAAAAAGTTCTTGACAACTTTTTCCATTAGGAGTAAACCTTTTGCGCGGTAGTGCAACAAAGTCCTAACCGGCAAATTAGCAGCGGTTTCTGAAATAAGTTTAAGTTTCTTGCAACGCTCCAATCGGTAACGCGAGCTCGTTGCTCTTAAGAAGCTGAGTCCAGTAAATATTTTATTGCTTTTCCAGTAAGCAGTGATCAAGGGTGTAGTTAAGCGGCAGCGAATTCCCGGGAATAATTCTCGGGCTTCGTAAGGTAGCAGTTGAACTCAGCGCTTTGACTTTCCGAAAAAGTTCGTTCGCTTATACGATCTCAACAGGGGTCGTGCGAGCGCTAAACCCGCAGGAGGTTCGTATGTTGAAGAAGCTCGGCTTGCAAGTAGGATTGATTGCGATCGGTGCGCTCCTTTTCAGTGCGCACGCGCAAACCACGACGGTAGGAACAATCAGCGGTACGGTGCGCGATGAAAAGGGAGCTGTTGTTCCCAAGGCCGAAGTTTCTGTGCAAGGTGAAGGCACGGGACTATCGCGCACGGTGACTTCCGACGACAATGGATTCTATTTGGTTCCAAGTGTGCCGGCGGGACACTACACCATTACTACTTCACCCAGCGGCTTCAAAAAGACAGTTGCCTCCGGAGTCGAACTCCACGTGGGGGAAAACAAAGTCGTCAACCTGGATTTGCAAGTCGGTCAGGTGAGTGAAACGGTCACTGTCACATCGGAAGCCGCACCTGTCGAAACCCGAAGCGGCGAAGTAAGCAGCCTTATCACGGAAAAACAAGTAACCGAGTTGCCTCTGAATGGCCGCAACTACGCGCAACTCGCGCTGATGGTGCCTGGCGTTTCGCCGGTGACGCAGGCCGGCGCCGGCGGTGCTTTTGGCACTCAGGGTACCGGGCTCGATTCTCACGTCGACATGTCGGTTAACGGCAACCAATCAAATGCCAACCTGTGGACGGTTGACGGTGTCAACAATATGGACGTCGGTTCGAATGCGACGCTCCTCATCTTTCCGTCCATCGATTCAATTCAGGAGTTTCGCGTTGAGCGAAACAGCTTCAGCGCGGAATATGGCCAGGCTCAGGGCGCGGTAATCAACCTCATCACTAAAGGCGGGAGCAACCAGTTTCATGGCGCCGGCTTTGAATTTTTCCGCAGTGACAGATTGAATTCGACTGATTTTTTTCTTGCGCAAGCCAATCAGCCAAAAGCAAAGTTGAAATATAACAATTATGGTTTCAACTTTAGCGGCCCGATCAAGAAAAACAAGATCTTCTTTTTCTGGAACGAAGAGTGGCGGCGCGAGCGGCGCGGTGTAGTCCTTTCGTCCAAGGTCCCCACAGCCGCCGAGAGAATTGGAGATTTTAGTGGCGCTCTAACGGATTCTTTGCCGTATGTTCCATTTACATGTTCAACGGATTCCAATGGCAACATCATTCGTTCCACGTGTACGAATTTCCCAGGTAACAAAATTCCGGCGGCCAACCTGAGCCCCGCGGGTCTGGCAATTTTAAAGATATTTCCACTTCCCAATACTAGCGGTTCAACGAACTGGGTTTCGTCTTTGTTGGAGCCGATCAATACTCGACAGGACAGCATTCGCGGCGATGCTAACATCACCAAAAAGGTGAACCTGCTGGTGAAGTATACGAACGAGACGTGGACGCATGGGAGTGCGGCCGGCAACTTCTGGGGCGACTCTCCGTTCCCAACCTTGAGCTCGGACTGGGACCAGCCCAGTCATAGTCTCGCCATCAAGCTGGCGACGACCTTGAGTTCCACTGCCGTTAACGAATTTCAGTTCTCGCGCGCGGGAAACAACATTTTCATTACGACGAATGCGGCGGGTGTGGCACTCAATAACGACATCGCCTCGAAGTTTCCTACCGTTTTCCCGAAGGCCCCGGGCGTGGGCCTGCCCACGAACTGGGGCGCGGATGGATATCCTGCGCTTTGGCATCAGGCGCCCTGGCAAAATCACGAAGACCTCTTCATTTGGAAAGACGACTTCTCCAAGGTTTCCGGCGCGCACGATCTCAAATTCGGCGGCCTGGTTAGTCACAATATCAAGAACGAACTGGCCCAGGGCGCCAATGGCATCGCTCAGTACTGTGGCACGGCCACGCACACGGGCAATGCAATCGCCGAGCTGCTATTCAAAGACATACCGCTTGGATGCTATACCGAGATCGACCACGACGAGCCTTCACTTGGTCGATGGCGTGACTTTGAATTTTACGGGAACGACACATGGAAGGCCCGAAAGAATGTCACTCTCACGCTTGGCATGCGCTGGTCCAGATATTCACCGGCGTTTTCAGCCAACGACCGCATCACCAACTACATTCCTCGATTATATGACGGCGTCCATCCGCTTAGCGGTTTGGTGAAACCAAATGAGGCTGGATTCGGCCGCTCATTGTGGCATCCATATAACAAAGGATTCCAGCCACGAGTAGGTTTGGCGTGGGACGTCAAGGGCGATGGTAAGACCGCCATACGCATGGGTTTCGGTCGCTTCATGAGCCGTTCGAATGTTATCGAAGACATCCTGCGGCTGGCCGGCAATCCTCCCTGGACCAAGGTAGTAAACTCCAACTGGGGAGGCAACGCATTTGCACATCTGAGTGATGATCCGACCTTCCGTAGTCTTGATACCATCAATCCCGGCCTTATAAATGCAGTAGCTGGAGTCAGCAACAGTACAGCTTTTAACGCGGTGAGCGAGAACTTCAAGCCACCCGAGAGCTGGCAGTGGAACTTAACGGTCTCTCGTGAAATTTTCAGGAACACCGTGGCCGAAGTTTCTTATATTGGCAATCACGGTTTGCACATTTGGCGGCGAGGCGTGAACTTTAACGACGTTCCTCCGGAGAGAAGAGCGGCCGTGGTCGCGGCACGGAATGCTTCGAACGCGCAGGCAGTCGCGAATGCTAATCGCCGCTTCCCAAATCTGGGTCCAATTACCATGAGTGAGTCGACGGGTGACTCCAGGTACAAGGCTTTGCAGCTCTGGGTCAACCGCCGCTTTACAAATCGCCTGTCCTGGCAGGTCTCTTATACCTGGTCGCATGCGGTTTCAAACGTTCCGTTAACTTCGTTCACCAGTTCTACTACGGACCCCTTCAACTATAATGTGGACAAGGGTGACTCCGATCTCGACCGCCGGCATATGTTTGTTTCCAACGCGGTTTATGTGTTGCCCTCTCTCAAGAACCGGGGTTCCTTCGTCAGTAAGATCCTGGGAAATTGGCAGCTTAATGGGATTGTCACTGCCTATAGTGGCATACCTCTGGACGTTACGACGGGCCTCGGGGGAAATTATTTTGGTCTGGCTGCTGGCGCCCCTGGCGGCTTCCGTCCAGACGTGGTTCCCAATCAGCCTTTCTATTTCCATGGCCCTGACAAGACGATATATCTGAATCCGGCCGCGTTCACAGCTCCCGCTCCCGGAACTTTCGGTAATCTTCGGCGCGGAGCCGTGCGGCAGCCGGGGCTTACTAATGTTGATTTCTCGGTGGCGAAGAACTGGAGACTGCGTGAGCGGTATGGGTTTCAGTTCCGTGCGGAGATGTTCAACCTTTTCAACCGCACGAATTTCAATGGGTTCGATCCTGGCCTGTCCGGCAGGTTCGACGGTGGGAATTTTGTTGTTGGAAACAGCAATTTTGGCAAGCTGAATTCTGACCGGGGACCGCGGCAAATCCAGCTCGGAGTTAAGTTCAACTTCTGATATAGTACGGCACGGCTGAAACCAAGACGGAGGGCCAGGTTCTACTCAGCCCTCCGTTTTATTTTTTTCCAGGGGTCACAGAAGTTTCGCTTGGGGCATTTACCTTCGACCTTGTTTCCGTTTCTCCTGCTGGTCTTCGTTTTCCAATCTCCTCAGGACGCGGTCCGTCAACACTTTGCAGCCGCGGAAGCGCAAAGGCGGGCAGGAAACTCTGCAGTAGCAGAAAAAGAATACACGGCGGCCCTCGCCGAAGCTTACGGTCAACTTGGAAAAGTCTTCGCGGCCGAGAAGAAATATCAACAGGCCATTGACGCCCTCACGTCAGCCTCTCTCTACCGGCCTGAGTCGCAGGAAGTTTTGATCGACCTGACGATTGCTTACTTCGACGCTGAGCAATATGAAAAAGCTCTCGAGCCACTACGAAACGCCTTACGTCTTAATCCTCAAAGCGCCGGTGCGCATCATATGCTGGGCAAAAGTTATTTCATGCTCGGCGACTTCGACAAGTCGGCAGCCGAGTTGCAAACAGCACTAAGAATCACGCCGAATGATAACGACATCGCGTATACGTTGGGACTGGCCTATCTCAAGCAGCACCAGCTGGCGCCGGCGCAGCAGATTTACGAGCGTATGCTCAAACAGTTTGGCGACCGGCCGCAGTTGCGCATAGTTTTTGGCCGAGCCTATCGCGAGACTGGCTTTCTGGCTGAAGCGATCGAAGAATTTAAAAAAGCTGTCGCCCTCGATCCGCACTTTGCCAGAGCTCACTATTATCTCGGGCTCACATATTTATTAAAGGATGGAGCGTCGCGGCTTCCGGATGCACAAAAGGAATTCCAGGTTGAATTGCAATCACATCCGGACGAGTTCTTCGCCAACTACTATCTCGGTATTACTTATTTGATGGACAGAAAATGGGACGCGGCCATCGGCCTGCTGCGGAAGGCTACTTTGATTCAGCCGAATAACTCTGATCCGTATTTTCATTTGGGCCAGGCGTATCAAGCGACCGAACGCTACGCCGAAGCAATTGAAGTGCTGAGGAAATCGATCGCCCTTAATCCATCGCTCAGTCACAATGATTACCAGGTGGCAACGGCGCATTACCGTTTGGGACAATCTCTTTTGAAAGCGGGGCAGGACGAAGCCGCCCAAAAAGAGTTGCAGGTTGCGGCCGACCTAAAGTCAAAATCGTTAAAGCGTGACAAGGAGAGGAATGAGATTTATTTGAATGCGGAAAACCTGCATGAGCAAAGCAGTAAATTCCCGGAGATCTCCTCTGAAGGTGTGATCGCGGAATCGGACACACCTGACGCCGGGAAGTCAGAAGAGTTGAAGAACGGCGAGGCTTATTATTCAAAAGTGATCGCTACGGCGCATAACGAGATCGGTTTGCTGCGGGCGGATCGTGGAGATTTCAAGACCGCGACGGAACAGTTCGCCCGGGCTGCGAAATGGGATTCGCACCTCGATGGCCTCAACTTCAATTGGGGCCTGGCTGCTTTCAAGGCCGAACAATATAAGGAAGCGACGGATCCACTTGAAAGGGAATTGAGTGTTCATCCCGGCAATGTTCAGGCGAAGGAGTTATTAGGCCTGAGCTATTTCATGCTGGAGAACTACCCCAAGACTTCCCAGTTGCTGGCCGATGTGATCGTGGCGAGGCCATTCAACGTTGGCGTCTACTACACCCTGGCAGTTTCGCTTATCAAGGAAGGAAAAAAACCGGAGGCCGATCAGGTGATCAAGAAGATGGTCGAGATCGGTGGTAATACTCCTCAACTTCATGTTCTGCTCGCCCAGGCTTATAACGAAGCGGGTGAAACCGCGAAAGCTCTGGAAGAATTGCAGCAGGCTCTGTCGCTCGATAGCAAGACTTTGATGGTCCATTATTACTCCGGCATGATTTATGTAAAAGTGGGAAAACTGGACGAGGCGGCAAAGGAATTTCAGAGTGAGCTGGCGTTAAATTCCGCCGACGTGCAGGCCAAATATCATCTCGCTTTTGTAATGCTCGCACAGCAAAGGACCTCCGCCGGTATCGAGTTGATGCGTGAAGTTATTAAACTCAAGCCTGACTTCGCAGACGCGTATTACGAGCTTGGCAAAGCGCTTTTGCAACAGGGCGAAATTACCGAAGCGGTCGGGAGTCTGGAGGCTGCGGCAAAACTGGCGCCCGACAAGGCACATGTTCATTACCAACTCGGGAGAGCGTATATGGCTGCGGGCCGAAAAGCTGAGGGCGAGAATCACTTAGAAATCTCGCGTCAACTGAAAGAGAAAGAGCGCCAACAACCAAAACCGTGAACTTGCAGTGAGGTGGTTAACTCTTGCCCATAAGAATCGTCGCGGCTCTCGTCGTCTCGTTCGTACTATTCTGGTCAACACCCGCCGGAATGACGAACCTTCCACCAGGCGAAGTTCACTTTACAGATATCACAGAGGCGGCAGGCATCAAGTTCAGGCACGTCTCTTCTCCGGAAAAAAAGTATATCGTCGAATCAATGAGTGGCGGCGTGGCGCTGTTTGATTACGACAACGATGGCTATCTCGATATCTTCTTCGTTAACTCTCTTACCGTCGATCTGGTCAAGTCCGGCGGCAAGACCCGCAGCGCTCTTTATCACAACAATGGCGACGGAACTTTTACCGATGTCACGGACAAGGCCGGGGTCGGAGACATCGGCTGGGGCATGGGCGTAGCGATTGGCGATTACAACAACGATGGCTGGGATGATATCTATGTGACCTGCCTGGGGCCGAACCATCTCTTGCGAAACAACGGCAACGGCACCTTTACCGACGTTACTCAAAAGGCAGGGGTCGGTGATCCGCGTTGGTCTACAGGCGCTGCATTCGTCGATTATGATAACGATGGCAAGCTGGATCTTTTCGTGTCGAACTACGTGGATTTTGACGTGAATAATCTGCCCGAGTTCGGGAAAGGACGCACCTGCCAATTCAAAGGGATACCGGTGCAGTGCGGACCCAGAGGGCTGAAGGGCGCGGGTGATACCCTCTATCATAACAACGGAGATGGTACGTTTACCGACGTTTCAAAAAAGGCCGGCGTCTCTGATCCCGATGGTTACTACGGTCTGGGCGTAATCTGCAGTGACTTTGATGGTGATGGCCTGGTTGATATCTATGTCGCAAACGATTCGACGCCAAATTTTCTATATCACAACAACGGCGACGGGACCTTCAAAGAGGTTGGCTTTCCCTCTGGCACTGCAGTGAATGAAAACGGAAGCGAGCAGGGAAGCATGGGAGTTACGCTGGGCGACTATGATCACGACGGAAAACTCGACCTCTTTATTACTAATTTCGACGACGACTACAACACCCTCTACCACAATGACGGTCACGGTTCCTTTACGGATGTTTCGTACGCCGCTAAAGTGGCGGCCGTAAGTCTCCCTTACGTTGGCTGGGGCACCTGGTTCTTTGACTATGACAACGACGGCTGGGTGGATCTTCTGGTTGTAAACGGTCATGTGTATCCGCAACTACCCACCTACCGGCAGCGAAACTTTGTCCATCACAACAACCGCGATGGCACCTTCACCGAGGTTGGTGAACAGCTCGGGGCGCCCTTCGCGGAAAAGCGCACGGGCCGCGGTGCGGCCTTCGGCGACATCGATAACGACGGCGACGTTGATGTGGTAATCAACAATCTGGACGGGCCGCCGCAATTGCTGCGAAATGACGGGGGCAATACAAACAATTCAATCCTGATAAAGACGATCGGGGTGAAGAGCAATCGCGACGGCATCGGCGCACGGGTCAGGGTCGTTTCAGGTGACTTAACGCAGGTCGAGGAAGTTTACAGTGGTGGTAGTTATCTTTCGCAGAGTGATCTGCGACTTCATTTCGGGCTTGAGAAGCGATCGAAGATAGATCTGATCGAGGTTCGTTGGCCAGGGGGGAACATCGACAAGGTCACGAACGTCGGCGTGAACAAGATTCTAACCATCAAAGAAGGCCAGGGCCTCGTTGACCAGAAGGACTTCAAGAACGGAGCACAACCGTTACCGAATCGAGAGCGATAGCGTAGCCTTTTTCCTTACGCCAAGAGTGATGAAGACTTTTTCTTCACAGCATAAACTAATCGACGCAGCGGCGGCTGCACCGTCGAACCATAATCCTTCTTGCCTGGCGCGGATCAGAACCATTCTGCGATTTCTAATGGTCTTGCTCATCGCATCGGCTGCTCCCGCCCAGACCAATAAGATCCAGGAGCGGCTTGAGAATGCGGGAACACTAATTCGTGATCACCACATCACGGAGGCCGAACAGCAGCTGAACGGCATTTTGAGGACGGACCCGAATAATGTAGCGGCTCTTAATCTCCTGGGCACTATTCGCGCACAGCAGGGAAAACTGAACGAAGCGGAAAATCTCCTGTCGCGTGCAGCCAAAATCGATCCTGCGTTCGTGCCGGTGCACATGAACCTCGCCTTTCTTTACCTGCTCAGGAATGCTCCCGAAAAAACAATTTCGGAACTGAAAGCGGTGGTCAATCTTGAGCCGAACAATATCGAGGCCAATTACAAACTGGCGCGCCTGCTGCTTTCCCGGGGGCGGATAGATAACGCTATCGACGTCATTGAAAAGGCGAGGTCATCGTCGCCGGAGTCCACCATCTTTTTAACTTTGCTTGGCGATGCATATCTTAAGAAAGGGAATGCAGACAGGGCAGAAGAAAATTACCGGCTCGCGGCCGCCGCTCAGAAAGACGATGCGGACGCAATTCTGGGCCTGGCCAGGGTGGCCCAAAACCGGGGAGACATGAAAGCGGCCCTTGGTTATCTTTCTCAGGCGCGGGAATTGGCGAGCAACTCCGCCGATCTTCTTTATAAGGTCGGTGTTGCTGCTTTTGGACTCGGAGAGTTTGATCTCGCCCAAACAGCTCTGGAGCAAGCGGTCAAACTAAAGCCGGATGAGCCCGCGTATTTGATAGCGCTTGGTGCGGCCTGGCTGAAGAAACCCGATCTCTTTACCGCGGAGCAGATCTTCCGGCGGGCGCTCGAGCTTCAGCCGGACAACTCTCAAGCTCAAATGTATCTCGGTTATGTTCTGTACAAACAAAAAAAGTTTACCGAGGCCAGGGCTTACCTTGAAAGAGCGATCAAAGCCGATGCCGGGATGCCCGAGCCTTTTTATTATCTGGGAGTGATCCTCCAGGAAGAGAACGAGGATGAGCGGGCAATCATGCTGCTGGAGAAAGCGATTCAGGCTTCGCCTTCGTTTGCGAATGCGCACGTGGCCCTGGGCGCTAGTTATCTAAAATTGAAGGATTATCCTCGCGCCCAGAAAGAGCTTGAGGTGGGCGTTAAGCTGAATCCTGACGATTCGAAGGCGCATTATCAGTTGGCGATTTTGTACGCCCGGCTCAAAGATCCGCAACGGGCGCAGGCAGAAATGCAGATTGTGGAAAAGCTGAAGACGGTCGAGCAATCACAAAAAAGGGAAGGCGACACCTTTGTTATTTCGCCGGTCCCGAATCCGCGTTGAGGGTGCGAAGCATTTCGTCCCGTGTCCGCATTAGGTCTTCCCCTCCCTTTGGGAGGGGTTAGGGGAGGGTGCGAAGCATGAGGCCAATAAGCCCTCTTTCAGAGGGAGAGAGAGTTAAAGCAAGCGACAACTGAAATTTTGGACACGCTTTCTTTTTTGTAGCAGTAATGCGCACGCACTATCACTCTCGTCTCAAACTCGCACCAGCGCTTTTATTGGTGCTGAACTTGTGTCTTATCAGTTCCGCACAGGTGTCGAAGCCGACCTTCGAGGAAGTGCCAGCAAAACAAAGCGGCATTACCTGGGTCCACAACAACGCCCATTCGACCGACCGTTATTTGCCCGAGACGGTAGGAGCCGGTTGTGCTTTCTTCGACTACGACAACGATGGCTGGATGGATATCTATCTCGTCAATAGCGGACCGTCAGACTTTTACACTCCCGGTGTTCCTCTGAAGAATGCCCTTTACCACAACAACCACGACGGAACGTTCACCGACGTGACCGACAAAGCCGGTGTGGCAGGTGGCACTTTCGGCATGGGTGTCGCGGCCGGCGATTACGATGGCGACGGTTGGGTTGATCTCTATATCACGAGTTATGGCCGCAATATTCTTTATCACAATAACGGTAATGGCACGTTCACCGATGTGACTGATAAGGCCGGGGTCGCCGCGCCCGGCTGGTCCACTTGCGCAGTTTGGTTCGACTATGACAACGACGGCAAGCTGGACCTGTTTGTCTCGAGCTTCGTTGTTTACGAAAAGTCTCTGAATATTCTGTGCACTGATGAGGGATTGAGCCGCCGTTACTATTGCGTACCGCGCCTTTTCAAACCTCGGCCCAGCCATCTCTTTCACAACAATGGGAACGGTACCTTCACCGATGTCAGCAAAGAATCAGGCATCGCTGATTCGCCCGGGAAATCGTTCGGCGCCGTCGCCACCGATGTTAACAACGATGGTCGCATGGACCTGTTCGTGGCCAACGACACCATGCCCAACTTTCTTTTCATCAATAAGGGTGGCGGAAAATTTGAAGAAGTGGGCCTGGCGGCCGGCGTGGCCTTCAGTGAAATGGGTAAACCACGCTCGGGCATGGGAGTAGACGCGGCGGATTATGACGGCGATGGCTGGCAGGATCTTTTTGTGGCCAATATCGATCGGGAGTTCTTCAGTCTTTATCACAACCAGAAGGACCTGACTTTCACGGACGAGCCCGGCGAAATTGGGACCGCCACGCAGATGTTGAGCGGTTGGGGACTGAGGTTCTTCGATTATGACAATGACGGCGACCCCGATCTCTTCCTCGTCAACGGCCATCCCGACGACTTTATCGAGATGCGAACGACGCGCGTGAAATACAAAGAGCCTTTGTTGATGTTCGAGAATACGGGTCGCGCCTTCAAAAACGTGAGCGCGCAATCGGGAGCCGTTTTCGCCAGGGAGTTTTCCGGCCGCGGCATGGCCACCGGCGATTTCGATAATGATGGCGATCTCGATGTGCTGATCTCAAACAACGGCGAGGCCCCACTGCTGCTTCGTAATCAGGGCGGCAATAAGAACAACTGGCTCGGTCTGCAACTGATCGCGACCAGGAGCAACCCGGCGGCTGTCGGAGCCGTAATCACCTGGCAGGCCGGGGGCGTGAAACGAAGCCGGCTGAAGACTGCCGGAGGCAGTTATCTTTCTTCACACGATCCGCGCGAACTGCTTGGCCTGGGTGATGCCAGGAAGATCGACAGCGTTGAGATCCGATGGCCCAGCGGCAAAGTGGACAAGCTCACGAATTTGCCAATCAACACATATCTAAAAGTCATCGAAGGCGAAGGCGTCGCTAGGAGCAACCTCACCGCTGCGAAATAACATGGCACAACGCATCTGGAAAAAATTATTACTTACGAGTCTTTTCGTCTTGATTCCCGGTCTTTGGTTATTACCAGCATCGCGCGGCCAGAATCAACGCGACGCGTTTTCAAAATGGCGGCCGACTCATGAGCTTGCCGGCGTGCGTTATGTGGGAAGCGGCGCCTGCGCTCAATGTCATGCTCCGCTGGCAGCGAAGCGCCTGGCAAATCCGATGAGTCGCGCACTGTCATCCATCGACAGTTGCGAGATTCTGAAAACCCACCCGCACCTGAGCTTTCGCATCGGTCGCTATGATTACCAGATCGTTCGCGAGGGAAACCGCAGCACCTTCACCATAACCGATGGTCCAAATTCGATTTCCGAGCCGATTCTTTTTTGCTTTGGCCAGGGCAAGGCGGGCCAGACTTATGTGTTCCGACACAATGGAGTGTTTTACGAGAGTCGCCTCAGCTATTATCGGGAAATCCAGGGTCTCGACTTCACTATTCTGCATCCGCGCTCGGTTCCAGAGTCGCTGGAAGACGGTCTTGGCCGGCCAATGACCATCGAAGCAGCACAGGGTTGTTTCGCCTGTCACTCGACCGCCGCGGTCACCGGCGCGCAGCTACAGCTCGACCATCTGGTGCCGGGCATTACTTGCGAAGGCTGTCATGGACCGGGCGAACGGCATATCTCGGCTATCAAGGCCGGGAGCAAGAACCTGCAGGTCTTTAATCCCGCGAAGCTGGATGCTGATGAGCTGTCGCAGGAATTCTGTGGCGCCTGCCATGTGAGTTTCGAAAAAGCGCTGCTTATGCCGAAACAGGGCGGCGCGAATAACCTGCGTTACCAACCTTATCGAATTTTCAATAGCCGGGGACACAGCGGCGATCCGCGAATCAGTTGCGTCGCCTGTCATGATCCACACGATAAGTTGACCGAGGATGGGACGTCGTACGACTCAAAATGTCTGACTTGTCATCTCACGACTCGCGAGCAGGCTAAAACTACTGCGCGTTCGGCTCCTGCCTGTCCGGTGAGCAAGCAGCAATGCACCTCGTGTCACATGCCGAAAATCGAACTGCCCGGCGGCCACGGTAAATTCACCGATCATTGGATCCGCATCGTCAAGCCGGGTGAACCGATTCCCAATTGAATCGAAGCGGGCGATAGCGTGTCAGAACCCGGTGATAGCGACGGGATCCAGCATTCAACCAAGCGGGTTGACTAAAAACGTCGTTGGATTTCACCTAATGATTGATGTGCGCGTTAAGATGCAGGATAACCTACTGACCCGGTTCTGACACCACCCTATTCCGCGTCGATAGGCTGACGACCGCTTTGCGGACTCGGGGCCACTCTTCACCAGACTCTTAACAGCTTCGCAGTCTAAAACTACGGCTTGGTAGCAGGAGGCGCCGATGGACTTGCCATCGTTGTGACTCGATTATTCCACTCCGCCGGCGTAGTCGATCGAAGTTGTGGTAATTCAGCGGCTGCGATTACCAGTTTCCGCACGCTGGTGATAATCACGAATTCGAGTGCCGCTTTTGGTTTTGCGGCGTCGTTGAGCCTGGCTAACTGCGTGTCACGCCACTCTGTGGTGGCGGCTCCGCCCGCGGTTAAGTAAGACGTCGCCTCCAGCCCTGCTTCCGCGATCGCCGATAAATCACTTACCAGCGGCCTTGCCTCTTCCAGCGCTGGCGAATGATCAATCATCGGCCCTAGGGCGCGACTCGCATCTCGCCACTCAGCCAGGGTGCGTTCCAGGTTCGGCCGATAGAGCGCAAAGCGCGGCGCATCGGATAGGAACGCGTCGACGTCCGAAACGAACTGGCGGGCCGTTTGGCTGTCGGGCCGTGCCGCATCAACCAGCCCGGTAAGAGGGCTCAGCATCGTCTGCGGTCGCATTTGGTAGCGGCGGTATTCTTTTACCGGTTCGACTATTGATGCCAGGGTGCGCAGTGGGGCGGTGTTCTCAGTCGCAGCAAGACGCCGCAACAACATGCCATAGTTCTTTTCGTGAGTCAGTCCCAGCTCTTCCAGTTGACGGCTGATCACCGACAAGCGGCGGTACATATCGCTTATGTCCGTCATGTTTCGTGGTGACCAGAGTCGTTCGGCGATCGCCGCCGTGCGCGGCCAGATGCGCGAGTCGATCGTCTCAGGGCTTACCCACTCGCCCCACATTGTAGCTTCACCACCGAGAATATGTTTCGCTTCTTCGGGCGTTAGTGTGGTGTCCCGGGGAATTGGATCGGCCAGATAATGTTGTGACGCGGGAAAGATCAGATCGATGTAATAGCCGGCAGAAAGAATCCCGTTGTACCCTCGCTTCGCGGCTTCGGCGAGAGATGCCGGCCCGCGCCATGAGTGAATCACGGCATCCTTGGGGAGATCCGGATGCAGTATCTCGTCCCAGCCGATCATCTTCTTGTGGTGCTTCTGTAAGATTTTCAGAACGCGCTGATTGAAATAAGCCTGCAAAGCGTGATTGTCCTTGATGCCTTTCTCTTTCATGAAGGCTTGAATTTGCGGATTGCGGTCCCACTGCTTGCCTTCGTTCTCGTCGCCGCCGATGTGCATGTAGGCGTCAGGAAAAAGCGCAGCCATCTCGCCCAGAAAGCTATCAAGAAACTTGTAGGTCTGCTCCCGCGTCGGATCCAACGCCGGTTCGAAAATTCCCGCGCCCCGCTCAATCTTGTAAGGGCCGGGCGCGCTGCCTAATTCCGGATAGCTGACCAGCCAACTGGTGCTGTGTCCCGGAATATCGAACTCCGGCATTACCCGAATCCCACGATCGCGGGCATAGGCGATAATCTCGCGCACCTCGTCCTGCGTGTAGAAGAGACCATCCGAGCCGAGGGTATGAAGCTTAGGAAACTTCTTGCTCTCGACGCGAAATCCCTGGTCCTCGGTCAGATGCCAGTGAAAGACATTCAGCTTTAGTGCCGCCATCGCATCAAGGTTCCGTTTGAGGACTTCCATCGGCTCATAGTGGCGGCCGACGTCGATTAATAAGCCTCGCCAGGGAAAGCGCGGTTGATCCTGGATCTTGATGCCCGGTAGATAATATCCGTCATGGTCGCCCTGGAGCAGTTGCAGGAATGTTTCCAGTCCGCGTAATCCGCCCACGACTGTGGGCGCGACCAGGCGGGCCTGTTTGTCGGTGACTTCTAAACTGTAGCTCTCGTTCTCATCGAGAGAGGGAATGACCTCGCCTGGCCGTTCACATTGGACTACCAGCGTCGCTGCGCTTTCATCGGCTGCCAGGTCCGCCGGCAGAGTCAGAACAGTTCGGCCCGCAAGCCGCGTCAGCATACGAGCAATGCCGGCGTGCAACCGATCGTCTGCGTAGCCCCTAACCGCGACTTTAAAACTGCTGGTGATGGCGAGGCGGCCCGTTTGCGTCTGGACCGAAAAGGGCGCCGGCATCAGGTTGAGTTGGACCGGAACCGGCGTATTAAGTGCGGGCGCCTGTCCGTAAGAAGCGGACGCCAGACTTAAAACATAAGCCAGGATTAGCGCCGGCTTGTTGTATTTATCAGTCTTCATTGGAGCGAGTTTCCGCCTTTTTCCGGGGCTTGAGTTGCTTTTCCCGGCAATACTATTGGATCCGAAATCGTGACATAATCTCCGCGCATTTAGCGCCCGCATTGTAGCTGATTCACAACGGATATTGGTGAACGAAAAGTTGACAACTGAACGATTTATTCGATGAAGACGAAGCTGCGCAGGGTTCTTCAGTCTAAACGACCGCTGTTTGTGCCGATAACCAGGACCGGCGCGCTGCTAAGCGTTCTGGTGACGGTTGTAAGCACTGCGTTTCTCGCCGTCTGTCCAACCTTGTGCGCGGCTAAACCTCCGGCATGGAAGCTGGTTTGGCGCGACGAGTTCGATGGTTCCAGCGGTCCGGCGGTTGATTCAAGCAAATGGAACTTTGATGTTGGCGGCAAGGGTTGGGGTAACAATGAACTCGAAACCTACACGAGCCGCGCCGTGAACGCGCATCTTGAACGTGGCCTGCTGGTAATCACCGCGCTGAAAGAATCCTTCACTGGCCCTGACGGCGTAACCCGCAACTACAGTTCAGCAAGATTGCTCACGAAGAATAAGTTCAGCCAGGCCTACGGACGGTTTGAGGCGCGAATTAAGATTCCATACGGGCAAGGCATCTGGCCGGCATTCTGGCTTCTGGGTGACAACATCGGTACTACCCACTGGCCGAACTGTGGCGAGATCGACATCATGGAAAATATCGGCAGGGAACCATCGATCGTCCACGGCACCTTTCATGGACCAGGTTACTCCGGCGGAAGGGGTATTAGCGCAGCCTACGCATTGCCAAACGGCCAGAAGTTTTCGGATGATTTCCACACGTTCGCCCTCGAGTGGGAGCCAAATGTAATGCGTTTTTATGTCGACGGGATCCTGTACAGGACGCGGACGCCTGCGGATCTTCCCGCCGGCACGACCTGGGTTTTTGATCACCCCTTTTTTATTATTCTGAACGTGGCGGTCGGAGGTGGCTGGCCGGGGAACCCCGATGCAACGACAGTCTTCCCGCAACAGATGCTGGTCGATTATGTTCGGGTGTATCAACGCGCGACCCCGTCCCAACGTGCGAGTGCTGTTCACTGAGAAACTAATCGGGTTCTGGCCTGCGAAGTAGAGTGACATTCGGAAGCGATACGTTGCGGGCCGTGTTGTTAGCGGCGGAAGGAGATGCTCATGAGTTGCCGAAACTCAAATCCTGACAGGCGATCGTGGTTTCTGGTGGCCGGAATTTTCCTTCTCTGCCTGAGCGGTTCAACCGTAGCCCAGCAGCAGCCCACGGGTCCGCCGCCGGGAGCCGGACCACCGCTGAACAAAAATCCCAACCTCGACGATCGTATCCGACAGGTCGACGAAGGCAGGCTGCGAAGCGGGGAAGTAGATGCCAACACTGAGGAAAGGAATCAGAAACTTCTGCAGGCCGCGATCACAAACATGAAAGAGGACTTTAGCCGCATTCAAATTCTGCGCAATGACATTGCGAAAAATCTGGTGGCCCGCAAGCCGCTCGACTACAAACTCATTTCGGAACAGACGGCAGAAATAAATAAACGGACCAGTCGATTGAACCTTTATATGCGCGCGCGCCCGGCGGCAGATGAAAAGGGAGACACGTCAACCGAACTCAATGGCGAAGAGATGATTGGCGCGCTGGTGAGACTCTGCAAACTGATCGATAGCTTCACAGAAAATCCCGCGCTAAAAAACGCAGATTCGGTTGACGCGAAAGAAATGGCCAAAGCTAAGGAAAACAAAGCCAACGCCGACCGCGACCTGCTCAGGATTATTAAGCTAAGCGCTAGTCTTCAAAAAAAGGCCGAGCAGATGTCACGGTAACCGGCCCTCGCGTCACGCGCGCACCGTTGGGGTGCGTGAGGTCGCTGGTTCGAATCCTCCCGCCCAATGAGCGCGAGGATTTGATTCCTACGGAGTAATTCCAGAACGCGCTAGACACCTTCATGATCAGGCCGGATTTGTTGAAAGCTTCCACGAGCAAAGCTGACCACTTCGGAATGTCAGCTGATTGTGTCGTTTTGTTTTGCGTTGTCGTCGCTCCTTCTTTGGTTTGTGTTTTTGAGAGGGTGTTTCCCCCTCGCAGCGAAAGAAGGAACACGACGGGGCTGCCCACTCCGCAGGGCGCAACGAAGCGAGCACTTGAAGAGCAACGAAGAGTTGTGCGGATGGGCTAGTCGTTTACGATGTAGCGGAGAGGGGAGGGTTCAGTTTTCGTTCGACTGAGTTTGGAGTTACACGGCCCGAAGAGCTACTAACGGGGGTTAGTCGTCAAGCTGCAAACCGAAGTATAAGCAGAGCCAGGGTCTTAATTCTGATAAGTGAACGGCCTTACCCGTTGAGATGAGAAATGATTTCATGTTTTGAGTAAAACCATCGCCGCTAAAGACGACGATACCCGTGATGGGCCAGGCGGCGATGTCTTGGACAGTCGCCGGTATCTTTTCCTCAGCCGTACCACCTACTGCTTGATATTTGCATTCCACGCCGAGTGTCTTGCGCGTCTGAGGGTGCGTAAGTACAACGTCAATCCTTCGGATTGCTCCCCAGATTCGACGTGCCACCCGAACTTGTTGCTTGATCTCCAAACCTAGATCTCGGCCAAGTTCGCTTACGGCCTGCACTAATTCATTGCCGCTAGATACTGCTCGGGCTCTACCTGGCATAGAGAATCAGCCTCATTCCTCGACTTTGTAGATGTGTAGTTGATTTTGAATACCGCTTTCCAAGAGCCAAATCTCATCCTCACCATTTACAACCTCTAATATGCTTTGAACGAACAGTTCGTTAAAAAACCAACGGATTAAGGAGGCCTCTTGACGCAAGGCTTCTTTATATCCACCCGTAATCTCAGTTGATAAGTTTTGTGGCTGAGCCTTACAGGGAAAAATAAACCGAACAGAGGCGGTTGTTTCGTCCACGAGATAGCGATCAGGGCTACGAGCTTCTTGTTCCAAGACCTCGACATGTGTTCGCAGTTCTCCTATCCGGAAACGACCGCTAACATGATTAATCGAGTAGCCGACAAATCGATCGGCTATCCAAGCACAGACCCTTTCAAGGTAATCTTCATCGGCCTCGATCATCTCGGGCGGGAATTGCTTCTTTAGATCGGGGGCACTAATAGTCTTGAGGCGAAACTTGATTGAGTCTTTGTAGAACAATCCATCAAGCGCCGCCCGAAGAGACTCTTCATTCCTCAATGGCATGAAGAATTCGAACATCACAACATTTTCGTAGGACGCGCGGTCATACTTGCGTGTGAGAATGCGGTTTTGCGTGACAACATTGTCGCGGAATTTTCGCCATGTGGCATATTGCCGAAAAGCTAGAGAAACTCTTAGTTTGTCGTCTGTTACTTTGACCAAGAGATCCCGAAAGTGCTTTGACATATAGGTGTCAAAAGACACATCGCTAAAACCAGCTGCGGTCTGGAACTCTTCGCGAGTGAATAGCTCTTGTGTGTTGTATTTGTTGCGAAGGAAGTCGAAAGCCGCTCTTTGCTGTGCAACGCGCGGTTCAGCTTTCTGACCGTTCTTACGCCTGCTTCTTGTCATGTCCCTGCCAGCGAAGCTGCTCAACAACGGGTGGAACCTTTTCTCTCTTGTGCCGACTGAGCGAGCCTTTGACATCAGGCAATCCCTGTCTGAGTCTTGCCGCCCGTAGAATTGGAAACTGTCGACCTTCGACTACGCTTGGCTTCCCTTGCTTACTACCCGAGAGAACCTCCCACCAATTTCGTCGCGTCTTCTTACCCTGTCGATCCCATTCAGCTGTTACCTCATCTATTAGCTCGGCGACATCGTTGTAATCATTGTCTATTAACCACTGGCGAACGCTGTTCTTGTATTGCTTCATCGAACGACCTCCATCAGCTCCAACGCTAACGGCGATCAATTCACTTGAGTGGCTGTGGTTCGCGATCCGCCTAGCCGCTAGTTGAGCATGTTGAGGATCGAGTTCGATGCCCACAAATGCTCGATTGGTCTGAATACAAGCAATTCCCGTTGTCCCACCACCCATGAACGGATCTAGGACCAACGCATGCTCATCAGTGGATGCGAGTATACAACGTTCTACCAATGAGACAGGCTTCTGCGTGGGATGTTTTCCTAGCGTCTTTTCGCCGTTTAACGGAGGATAGATTCTCCAAACGGTCTTCATTTGTTTACCACCTGCCTGTTCACGCATGAGTTGATAGTTGAAAGTGTGCTTGCTCTTTTCATTCTTGGCTGCCCAAAGCACTGTCTCAACCGAATGTGTGAAGTAGCGGCATGAGAGATTCGGAGGAGGGTTAGGTTTCTCCCAAGCGATATCATTAAGAATCTTAAAACCCAACTCTTGCATGGCATGTCCAACTGAGAAAATTACGTGATGGGTTCCAGTTACCCAGAGCGTTCCGTTAGGTTTAAGTACTTTCTGACAACGCTCCAACCATGCTCGATTAAAGTTATGGTTTTCTTGAATGCCCCGAGACTTGTCCCATTCTCCTTTATCAACTCTCACCATTCGCCCAGCATGGCAGGTGATACCACCGTTGGAGAGAAAGTACGGCGGGTCCGCGAAAATCATGTCGAAGCAGCCTTCGGGAAACCTGGCTATGAGGGAATCGAGAACCTCAAGGGAATTCCCTTGATACAACCAAAGTCTCTGTGTGTTTTCCCGAAAGAGAACCTTCAGTGGTACCAATGCGTCTTTACTAGACGTCACACCTTCTAGAGGACTAGAAAGGCGCGTTTGAACGGAATCGGTTTCTTGATCTTTCATTTGACTCTGAGTCAGACTTCATTGCTTCTTCAGCCGTTATTGAATTGCTTTTTATCCTCTGCGGAAATGCCCTAAAAAGAGACTCATCCTCCTTGTTTGACGGGCAGCCCGAGCGACTCAATCATTTGAGCACCCGCCGCCAGCTTTTGTTTTCTCTCTGATACTTTCTGTCGAACAAGTTGGATGAGTTGTTGACTTAGCTCGTCCGCAGAGCCCCTTTGCCAATCCAGATATTGTTTTATCTCTTGAACGGTCTTTGTATATTCGCGCTTGATAGCATCGGCATCCGGTTTGGCTTGCGTGTATGTCAGACGAATCTCGTTACGAACGATCTGACCAAAAGGCCGCGTCAACGTAAAAGTGTTAGGCTGAACCTTGAACAACTCCGCGTCCCCCGTGAACGGCACTGCAATGACGGTTTTCGTGCCTGGTACGTAAAACGGTCTGCTTCGGTCGGGAATGTATCGATTGAATTCGTGGCTCACGTCCACTTGAGCTTCGCCATAATCAGCAACGTGAATCTTTTCATCCTGAATAACTGGAACATCTAATGCGAATTGCTTGACGATCTCGGCAATGAGATCATTTTCATCTGCCTGGCGTAGTCGCCCGGATTCGACCTTCAGGATAGCCTCCGCAGCGCACTTCTTTTGATGTTCCATAACACTGAACATATCTACCGCATTGAATAAGTAATCGTCGCGCATATTTCTTGATAGCCTCCGCAAAGTCTTACGCAGTTGCCGCCGAAGACCGAGGACGTAACTTCTCAAGTTGCTCCGATCTTTCAGCGCCGAGAATCTCACCAACGGCATCTGAACGTGCCCAGAGATCATCCAGGTTCTTTATACCCGCATGGTATAGAGCAAGATATTCTCCTCGTGTTAGCCCAATAGGAATTGCGACAAGATCGAGGGCATCAACCGGGATTCCGAACTCAAGTTGTCTTAGGAGTGCATCTACTGAGTCTTCCGTGGGCCCTTGGTCAATAAACATGACTGGCGCAATTTGACTAGCAGCGCGCAAATGAAAACGCGTAGCGTCGGCGCAATTTCGAACGTGACCATATCCTACGGCGTAGTATGGGCTAACGGTGTAGCATTGTTCGATGCTGTCCATCGGAATACCCCTCACCCAATCCCAAAGAATCGCTGCTCGTTTACAGCGTGCGTAGTAATCAAAGAAGTCGCTCGCGTTCCGCTGTAACGAAGCAACAACCGCTTGTCCAAACCGCTGTACAGCATTGCTTGGCCAACGAGTTTCTGACTGAACAATTGTCTTTCCAGCCTTCGATCTTGTTTTCATAAGCGGTATGAAGACATTATCGAGTTCTGGCAGACCTTGAGTGAGCGCCATCAGGCCTTCTGCTGTAAGCTCGCGCGATTGCACGCTGCGCAGAAGACTGATTAGACGCATTACGGACTTGAAAGAAAGAGAAGAGCGTCCACACACTTGCCCAAGCAGGCTCAATCGAACATAACCGGTCTCCTCTTCAAGAAGCTCGAAAGCGATCATTTGTTGTAGGACATCGTCGAGCCGCTTGCGTATATCCGTCTGCCATTCAGGGTGTTCTCGCGCCGACAAATAACCGCCATACGTGTTTGCGAGCAGACGTGTCACGTCCCCAATCGGGACTTGACCGACTTGTGCCAGCAGTCGAAGCACCCATGTCTCAATCTGTTCAGGGTCAAAGGATGAACTTAGCGACTCAAGTGTGCCCATGACATAGCGTCGGAAAAGAATGTCGCGCTCATATGCATTGTTTGCCAAGATGATGGCTTGTCCCTCTTCATTAAAACCCAATCGTCCTGCGCGACCCGCCATGTTTTTGTATTCCGCAACCGTGAACGCCCGTCCGTCCTCGCCGACGAATTCTTGCTCGGCTAGTATGACTGTAGATGCAGGTGTATTGATGCCGGCTGCAACAGTAGTGGTCGCCGCGAGGACCCGTACGTTCCCCTTTGGATCTCGGAACGCTCGTTCCACAACTTGCTTTTCCTCTGGCAACAAATTTGTACTATGAAAAGCAGTGCCACCGTTTAAGCAATCTCGAAGCGTTGTGGAGGCAGAGGAGAGATCATGTTTAGGAAGAGCCGCTAGCGCTTCGGCCGCCGCCGGTAATCCCAATTCTCTCGCGAGGTAGCGCGCGCACCCCTCCGCAGGTCCCCGTCGATTGCGAAAAACAATTATTTGTTCCTTCTCGTTTTGCTGAAGAAGCGCTTGCACCAAGGGCACAATCACATCTTGTGAGCTTGCTTTTTCTTTTCGCTGACGTATGAATCCAAGAGGTAGTAGTTGTTTTATTTGTGTCTCACCAGTACTGCCGAGAAACTGAAAGACTCCGCTTCTGTCCAGCACTCCTTCCGTCAATGGCACTGGTCGTTTATTTGTGATCAAGCTCTTGCAATTCAACCACTCATCAAAGTTGCTGATATTGCCGATCACAGCTGAGAGCGCAATTAATTGGGGGGAGATCCCCTTTTCTCGAGACGCGATAAGATATGTCAATAATAGCTCGACAGTAATACCTCTTCCGGGATCTGCTATGAATTGCGCCTCATCAATCACGACCAATCCGATTTGATTGAGCACAGTTGGCGTGCTCAGAGCAAGTCCGAAAAACATTTCGTAAGTGAGCAGCGCCAACTCATATTTGCCTCTCACGAATGCGCCAGTGCTGTCCGAATGATCGCCGGTACACCGCACAACTCGCATCTTCAATGTTTCACCATACATCCGCCCGAACTGATCGAATTTCTCGTTGACCAATGCTTTGTACGGCAGAAGAAACACCGCCTTGCAACCATCAACGATCGATTTGACGGCGGCCATCTCACCAATAAAAGTCTTTCCAGAACTAGTTGGAGCTACGACCAAGAGTGAACTTCCGTCTAGAACACGGAAATCATTCACAGCTTCCAATTGCAAATCATTGAGCCCACCGCTGAATTGATCCGCCCACTCGTCCACGATGCTTTGCGGTATCCCAAATCCCTTCAACGCATGAACATCGGCAGTAATACAAAGGCCGGTCGCTTCTGGAAACGCCGCAAAAAATCGTTCGCCGGGTCGCAACGTCGGAATCGTTAGTCCTCCTTCGACGTAGCCAAACATCACCGGCGTTTGCACAAAGCCGATTCGTGCAGCCTCCACCCGCACACCTTCCATAACGCGGTCCATGAGAGAAGTCAGGCTTGTCTCAGGCCGCTGAAGCTCTTCAATGAGAGCTTTTGTAAGTATTCCGTGCTGACTTCCGGGAAGCTCGTACGCCACTTCGTTTACATTGGCCGCTGAGATAAGGATTCGACCCTTGCCAGCCAGGGTTTCCAAGGGAAAAGTTGCCGCTCGTGGAATCGGACTGTTCTCCAACACGCGGGCAGGCGCGCCGCCGCTGAAACAGCAATCGAGGATGAAAAGAATTATCTTGGCTTTCGATTCCTTGAATCGAACAGCCAATTCGTCCATTGGAATCGTGCTGCCAGACAGGTCATTGATCTGGCTGTCATAATTTACGATTCGGTGGTCGTGTGTTCCATGGCCAGAAAATGACAAGACAACGATATCCTCAGGCTCCGCAGCGCCTAAAGTGTTATCTAGCGCGGCGCGAACCTTGTAGACTGTGGCGTCCTCGTCGATCAACAGCGACGATTGAATCTCGGGAATGCTGTCATTGAAAAGAGCCCAAAGCGCTAGCGCGTCTCGGCGCGCTCCTGTCAATTCTCTTACGGCAGGATCTTCGTATTTGTCGATTCCTATGAAAGCAGCTCTGAACATCTTTACCGCCCAGTTTACTAGTACAAATTCGAAGGAAGAGTGGCGACAACAACGCCTTGAATGAGAAATTCGTCCGACAAAACTATTGGTTTATGTTCCTTGCGTGTTGAATTTGGTTTGAGTACAACAACATCGCGATCGCGATAAAAGTGCTTTATCGTAGCTTCATCGTTCACCAAGGCCACGACTCTCTCTCCCTCAGCCGCGGTCGCCTGTTGACGGACGAGAACCAAATCACCATCGTTGATGTCTGATCTATTCATCGAGGTGCCGTGCGCTCGCAAAATAAAATAGTTGTGTCCGGGCCGCGCGATTTTAGTCGAAACCTGAATCACAGCTTCGGCGTCTTGTTCAGCAAGGGAAGGCAACCCACAAGCGACGGAACCCACAAGCGGAACATCGACAGTTTGTTCACCCATAACAGTCGTTTTTGACGCCAATCTAATGATGCCGTTGGTATAGGAAATTAGGCCGCGCTTCTTCAGGCGTTCCAGCATTAGTTGGACCGAACGGGGAGAGCTGTAACCTACCATTGTGCCGATGACGCGGAGCGAGGGCGTCACACCCATATGTAGAATCTGATTGCGGATAAAGGCATACCCTTTCAAGTCGTTCTTTTTCGTCCGATTCATAACGTTGATTTGACGCGGGCCGCGCGCCAGCGCCAACTGTAGATTCAATCAAGCATCTTGAGAAACAGGCTGCCGCCGCTTGCGTCCAATGATTTGTTCAGCATCATGTTGTAAAGCCAATCCATTCGTTAGACAAGTTGAATCTGAGCCAGACGTTATCGCGCGCGTGGATCCAAAAGCCAACCCATTCGTTGGATAAGTCAAATTCATTTCGGAAGTCGGGCCGCACGTGAACGAGGACTCCCCGAAAGGCGCAGTCTGGATTGAATAGAAGCGTCACCCGGTCGTTGGCGTTTACAGTAAAGCCAACTGGATTCAATTGGAGGGTGAAGACATACAGTCCGTCGATATTTGACGCGATGTTTGGGTTGATAGATGAACTCACCGCAGGGTTAAGCCTAGAGCTGACAGCGGGGTTAATGCTGCTCGCTACCATGAAGTTGAGGCTACTTGCGACGCGTGGGTTAATACTTGACGCCACACGGGGGTTCAAACTGGAAGCCACGGCCGGGTTTTTGCTCGACGCCACGTTAGGATTGAGACTGCTCGCGACGTTCGGATTGAGCGAACTCGCAACCAACGGATTGAGCGATGATGCAATCGCGGGATTTCTGCTTGAAGGAATTCTCAAGATTTACCTCCTGATGCCGAACTTAAGTATATGATGCTGTACACTTTTGTCAACCTGGTATTTCTTCGGCAGATACGACGATCTGTTTGAAGAAACGTGTGGACAATTTGGGGACACCGGATTGGAAGTCGCGTTCTAGCGAACGGTCGATAGTTCTGAGTGGCTCTCATGGTCAAAAACCGTGAGGGCGGTTAAGGCTCATAAAACGATCGCGAGCGGAAGTCACATGATCGACGACGACACGGTTGCCAACCGTGAGGTCGGTGCGGGTCAAGACAGCGCGGAAAATCGTGTGGCCAATTTGTGGACGAAATTTATAGCATTTGACCGCTACGCGATGGTGCCAAATGTGAAGGAATGCAAAAACCCGATAAAAACCTAGTGGCTGCAACTCTCGCTAAGGCAAACACTTAGGTTTTTGCACCCGTTAAAATTCGAGACCGTGAGGTCGGTGGTCGTCGCGCGTTGCTACTGTAATAAAACATCTCCGTGCCATTTACAATCGAGCGAGAATCTTGGCGCCACACTTTTACTCTACTATCCGACTAAGTGCGCCTGCAGTCAGGTCTGAGCGAACCGCTTGCCAGAACTTGGTGCTGATCTTTGACGCAGTGTGGCTGTTGGAACCAGGCGAAAGGAGTAACTAATGATCGCGATCATTGGGTGGATCGTTTTTGGGCTAATTGCCGGTGCGATCGCTAAGGCGATCATGCCAGGCAGAGATCCCGGTGGATGCATAATCACGATTCTGCTGGGCATTGCCGGATCTGTTATTGGCGGATTCATTGGTCGAGCTCTATTCGGGTACGGCCGAGCCCGCGGTGATGTCACGGACCTAACCCAACCAGGATTTTTGAAGAGTCTCGGGCTGGCAGTTATTGGAGCGATAATATTGCTGGCTATCTACAGACTCATTAAAGGGCGCGGAAGTTCGGTTTAGTGGAAGCTGGTCACAGTAACCGGGCGGCACCATCGCACGGTTCAAAGAGCTTACGGCACGATCACAAAAGACGCCTCGTGCTTGACGAGCTTCTGTTGAACCATGTCGCGAATCTCAATTAACGCCGTGTATTTGCCGGGCGTCAGACCGGTGAGTTTGACGTATTTGGCGAACGTCAAATGAGGCAACGGTTCGATTCCCTCTTCACTCAGTTGATAGTCGACCGGCCTGGCGGCCTGCTTTCCGTCTTTCATCATCGTGAGGGTGACTCTAACCAATGGTTTTCCGGTTTCGGTGAGTGCGGCGGCGTTATAGAGTCTAAAAAAAATGATCAAGTTATCGCTCGCGTGAAATTCGCGGCTTGGTGATGGGCGAATCTGTATGTTCCCCTCGCTGAGCACGTCACCGTTTCCGCCAATTTGCTTTGCAGGCTCAGCGTGACGGCTCAAAACCGGTTCCGTAGTCCAGAAGTCCGAACTGTTGGCGGGCAATACGAGCTTCTCTCGTTTGGCGGCGACCTTTCCTGACAGCCGATCTCGAACAATAAGGTCGACCGTGTAGTTGCCGGCGTATAACTGCATGTCCTGTCGATAAAAGATCTTGTCATTCAAAATTGATTCATATTGCTGGGCGGTAAGGCCGACGTCAAAGTTTCCGCCGAGGCGGGAGAGGATTTTGTCTTCGCCTTCAACTCGGATGACGCCGAGAACTTCCAACTGCAAACGCTGCTTATCGCCCTTTTGATCGAACTGCACCGCCGCCGGGGGTATCTCGAATGAAAGGGGCACAATATATAAGTCTTCTCGAGAACGGAATGCATTCAACTCCAAAGACAAGGGCAAAGTCGGATGGGCCTCCATCGCAGAAAAGTTCGCCAGTAGTTTTCGGTCGTCAGGTGAAAAGGGAATGACCTGCGTCGGCGGAATCGCGTAATATCCGGTCCGGCCTGACACAGTGGCGTCAGGTCTGCGGACCTCGATCTTTACTTTGCGAAAACTGCCGTCAAAGTTTGAATCGGTACTGCGGTAAGCAATCGTGTAACGCGAACGAATTTCCGCATCTATCCGGTCCAGGCCGCTGGCGATATCGTTGGTGTTTTTTAGAAAGCGTCCTCCAGAGTCTTCCGAGATTCGATACAAGAGATCCTGCTGTCGATTCAGACCTTCCTGTCGAGCGATATCAAATACGCTCTCGCCGGCTGCCGCCCGTCTTCGATGTTCGATATCAGTGTCTCCTGAGATTCCGCCCAGCGGAGAAGAAGGGACCAGCGCGCCCGAGGTCGGAGCGCCGCCGACCAGACCGCTGGAATCAATTATGTATATGGCCACGTTAGCGCGATTGGCGATGTCGATTGTGCTTTGCACCTGCCAATCGAGTGCTTCTGTTGCGACAAAGCCCTGCGAGAACATTACCAGAGTCTTCTTGCCTGGTATGGGACGCAGTCCTTCTGAGATCGCCGCCAGAGCTGCCAGAATGGGTCGGGTTTGTTGGGTGCTGAGCGCTGATCGCAGTTGAATATATTCTTCCAGTACCCGCTTGGCGATCATGGTTTCCGCAGCCGCCGATCCGGCAGCTCCGCCGGCTGGCGTATTAGGAACGGTTTCAGGCGCCCCGCCCGCTATTTTGTCGCGAATGGCGCTGATGTTTTCTGCCAGAGCTCGGGCTTCAGAGGTCTTTGACACCGTGGAACTATCGTATGCCTTTTCGACTGCCGCGATCAGCTTAGCTTTGTCACGGGTGAAGGGCTGTAACAACTGCAGCCCGCTTGAAATTGAGAAGAGGGCAACCGAATCATTATCAGATATTCGCTCGCGAATGTATTTCGTGATGCCTTCGCGCACATGTTTCAGGTTCGCTAATTCGGTACTTTGTCCATCCAGCACCAGGGCGATGATATTTCGCGGAAACCCGTTTGGCAGGCGTGATCTGGGTTCGGTCGAATCGGTTGCGCTCGAGGGTTTGGCAGTTTCATTGACGCTGGTCAGGGTCGAGTCGAAGAATTCAATCTTCTGCGGTACACCGTTTTCAGAAACGATAAAGTCCTCGGGTTTGAGATCAGTGATGGCCTTGCCTCTCTTGTCTTTGACGATCACGTCAAGACTTACGAGGTTTGAATTGACTTTAATTACCTCTTGATCAGCGCCGGTACCAGTTTGCTTCTTGTCCTGTGATTGAACCGGCAAGGCGGCGAGAAACATGACCGCGGTTGTGAGCAGGCCGAGGTACGTCCCCATCCTGCGCTGCTTCAAAACATAAGTGTGGTAATGCATCATTTATCTCGTTTCTATCGGCAGCTTTCTGAGGCGGGGAGCGGTTAGGCGCCGAACTCATTTCAATTCGAACTTGTCCTTCAGCCCGGCCACCATCACCTCGAACTCGCCGGGCTCGATCACGGGTTTATTGTTGGCGCCGATGAAGGAAAGATCATCGGGGCGTAGCTTGAACGCCAGGGTCCGGCTCTGTCCGGGCTCCAGGTAAACTTTTGCAAAACGCTTAAGTCTCTTTCCGGCGGGCGAAAGAGAGGCGACCAGGTCGCTGAGATAAAGTTGCACGACTTCCTTGCCGGCTCGCCGGCCGGTGTTGGTTACAGTGACGCCGACTGATAATTGATCGGTTACCCCAATCGTCTTCCGCTCCAGTTTCAGATCTTTATAACTGAACGTCGTGTAGCTCAGGCCGGCGCCAAATTCAAACTGAGGTCTGATGCCGGCATTGTCGAACCTTTCAGTTTCGAACGCCTTGTGATCATAAGTCATCAGGCCATTTGGCGAGCGCGGGTAAGTAAATGGCAGCTTGCCACAGGGGTTAAAGTCGCCAAATAGAACATCTGCCACCGCCTGCCCCCCTTCGTTGCCGGGGTTGTAAGCCATCAAAACGGCGCTGGCATTGTCGGCAATACCATCGATAATGCGTGGCCGGCCCTCGACCAACACCAGAACTACGGGTTTACCTGTCGCTTCGATCGCAGCCGCGAGTTTCCGCTGTGGTTCGCCGAGGCTCAAGTCGGGAATGTTGCCGGGGGTTTCAGTATACGACCCTTCGCCAAGACATAGCACAACCACATCAGCAGCGCCGGCGGCGCGCACGGCCGCAGGTATGTCGGCCTCTGTTTCAATATCAGTTGGTGTGCTGTTTGATGCGGATCCCGGGCGCCTCGTGATTTTCGTGCCGGGAATATAGGTCACATTTGTCGCGCCAGCCTTCGCTTCGATTGCGCGGCGAATAGTTGGTCGATCTTTGGGATATAGCGCCTCTTCCGAACCTTGCCAAACATAACTCCAGCCGTTGTTAAGTGAGATCAGCGAATCAGCAGTCGGCCCGGTGACCAGCACCTTTCGATTTTTGGCAAGCGGCAGCAAGTCGTTTGCATTCTTGAGTAAGGTCATTGATTCATGAGCAGCCTGCAAGCTGGCCTGGCGTGAATCCGCCAGTCCGATTTTTGTTTTGAGCGCCGGATTGGGCATCGAGTTATCAAACAGTCCCAACTCGAACTTCACCTTCAAGATCCGGCCCACGGCTTCATCGATGCGCGATTGAGGCACAGCGCCTTCCTTAACCAGCGCAATCAGATAATCAGCGAAACTGTAATCAAGCGGCACCATGCTCATGTCGATGCCGGCCATCACGGCCATCCGCGTTGCCTCCTTCTCGTTGGCCGCGACATGCCAAACCGTCACCAGCTTCTTGATGTCTTCCCAGTCAGAAACTACAAATCCCTTGAAGCCGAGTTCATCGCGAAGGATGTCGGTCAGGATGTGTCGATTGACGTGGCCGGGAACGCCGTTGATCTCCGCGGAGTTAACCATCACCGTATGGGCGCCGGCTTTAACTGCGGCGTCGAATGTCGGCAGGAAATATTCCCGCAGATAATTTTCCGGGATCCAGGCCGGAGTGCGATCGCGGCCACTAAGCGGAAAACTGTAACCCATATAATGTTTCAAACTGGCAGCTACATGATCCTGCGAACTTACATCTGTGCCTTCGAGCCCGCGCACGAAGGCCGCGCCCATTACTTTTGCGAGGTAGGGATCTTCACCGAAGGTTTCGTAGAAACGCGGCCAGAGCGGTTGGCGACCAATATCGAGCACAGGTGAAAAGCTCCACGGAATGCCGGCTGCGCGGGTTTCCATGGCGGCGATTTCTGAGCCTCGTTTCATTAATTCAGGATTCCAGGTTGCGGCCATGCCGATCTCCTGGGGAAAAAGCGTGGCACCCTGAACGTAGTTGGCGCCATGAATCGAGTCGATACCGTAAATCACTGGGATGCCGAGCCTAGTCTTCTTTGTGGCTGCCTCCTCAATCTGTCTAATGATGTCATGCCACTTGTTAGGCGTCAGCGCCTGCTCCGAGACGTTAAGAATTGAACCGACGCCGTAACGCACGATTGCTTTATCGAGCTTGAGCGGATCAATTTGAATCTCCTGGTCCCTGCCGTTTGCAATCATGCCGATGGCCAGCTGAGTCATCTGGCCGACCTTTTCCTCAATCGTCATGCGCTTGAGCAGGGCGTCAATCTTTTGCGAGTTGTCCCGCGGAGGCCGCGAAGCGCGAATGATGTTTTGAAAGAACAGATCGCTGTCCTCGATGTCCGCCCTCACCGGGCCCCTTTCGGCTGATTGAGGCTGGAGCGCTGCCCTGTTTGATGGGAGGCCGAGCCAGAGTGAAAGGACAGCAATCGCCAGCACCAGAGCCATTATTCGCATCGGAGTTATTGGTTCCTTTTTAAGGAAGGCTTCGAAAGAAATTGCGTGGCTATTCTCTTCTATTGCCAGGGGATATTCAAGCACTGACGGGCCGGGAAATCTAGTAAATGACCGAGGTTTTACGTCGTCGTATTCGGATCTCCTTCTCCCTTCTGGGAGAAGGGTCGGGGATGAGGGCTTAGGCAGTCGATCTAACACTTGAAAGTTTAAGAGAGATGATTTCGCTCCTTGAGCGAAATCAAACCGGACGGTCGTCCAGTCCCATCGCTCAGCGATCTGTCTTCCCAATCAACTTCCCAATTTCGCGCCAGGTAATAAGCTTGACGTTATTATCCTTGAGCAACTTGCGAAAGGCATCGCTGGTCACAAAGTCAAAATCGCGCTGGCGCCATTCAGCTCCCCAATTGGGATGGCCAAAGGAGATGCCCTTCATCTCTTCGTCGGCAAAGGCCAGGTGCACGATCATGTCCGTAACGCCAGGTCGCAGATTCTTTATTTCGTTCGCATAAAACCTGGACCAGTCATCAGGAGCGACAGACGGTTCAATGCTGATTGTTCTATCAAGCACGACGTCATCCGGGCCGAGCAGAGAAGGCATAAATGGCGCTCTGCTAAACCACTCCTGCGAAACTCTGAACGGCAGTTTGTTTTCGCGGGCCACTCTCAAAAGGACCTCGAACAAAACCTTGCTCTGGTAGAGCGTGCCCATGTGAGAATCAAGATGAGTAGGTTGAATGCCGAGCGCCCTGGCCCGCGCGATCTGAGCCCGAATCTCCGCCTCCACTTCCCTGACATCCATATGCGCAGCTGCTTCGTTCTCCAGAGGATATAGATAGCCGCTGCCATCCAACAACGAGGGCACGCGTTCTTTCCCCAGAACGGGACCCCAGCGATATAGAGTCCACTCGCTGGTGAGCGTCAGATGCACGCCGAAATCAACCTCCGGATGCGCGCGTGCATATGCAGCTATCTCGGGAAGCCAGGAACACGGAACCATGATGCTTGCCGAACTGACCAGCCCGCTCTCGAGCGCTTTTATCGAAGCGCTGTTAATCGAATGAGCCGCCCCCAGATCGTCGGCGTGGACAATCAGAAGTTTCGCGTCGCGAGGATAGCCAAGCCGTTCAACCAAAGTCCTGGTCTCGGACTGTGATTGCGACCTTCCTCGTTGAAGCGCAGCTACCGGCGAACCAGCGAGCATCAACGTTACCAGGGCCACAAGAACTTTTCGTCTCATCTTCTCACGCACAGTCTGTCCTTCCCGATCGTGAACGCGTTACCCAGCATCAGCTTTCCAGGTAACTCGATCTGTTCTGCCAGAGCCTCTCGTTCTGGATCGCTGGTCCGTGCAGAGCGGCTCCTTACCTGGTGCATTATTCGATCACTTGTGGGTTGAGAAATTGTATGATGGGGTCTTCGAGCGGTCAATATTTTCTGCGCTTGGGTATTGGTTTAGTTTATCTGATCATGAAGCCCCTAAAAATCGGCATCACGGGGGTGCGCGGCATCGTCGGCGAGACGTTCACGCCCGAGGTGGCGGTTGGATTCGCTCAGGCCTTCGGCACCTATCTCGACAGCGGGCGCATTCTTGTTTGTCGTGATACCAGACCGTCGGGACCAATGGTCCGCTCAGCCGTGGTGGCCGGGCTGCTGGCTGCAGGTTGCGAGGTAGTCGATCTCGGCATCTGTCCTACGCCGAGTCTGCAATTAGCCGTGGCCTGGCTCAAAGCTGACGGAGGGATTGCTGTCACTGCCGGTCACAATCCTTCGCAATGGAATGCGCTGAAGTTTATCCGTGGCGATGGCCTTTACCTGAACCCCTTACAAGCCGAAGAGCTTCTGGATATCTTCCACCAGGGAGAGTTTACCAAGGCCTCGTGGAAGAAAATCCAGCCAGCAATTCAACATCAGGATCCAATCGAGCACCACATCGAAACGTTAAAGAAAGCTTTTGACCTCGCGGCCATCAAAATGCGCCGCTTGAAGGTCGCCGTTGATTGTTGTAATGGGGCCTGTTCCCGACTTACCCCACTTTGGCTTACGCAACTCGGGTGCGAAGTCCTGGCAATCAATGATGATCCTAACGGCGCCTTTCCACACCGGCCCGAACCGACACCGGAAACCATGGCCCAGCTCAGCACGGTGGTTAAGGCCGGCAACGCCGATGTTGGTTTCGCTCACGACGCAGATGGCGAGCGACTCGGGATCGTGACCGAACTGGGCGACGCGCTTTCAGAAGAAGCGACCATCGCTCTCGCTACCCGCCTTTGTCTCGAACAGAGTCCCGGCGTGATAGTGACGAACATTTCGACCACCGGTGCGATTGAAAAAATCGCCGCGCACTTTGGCGGAAGCGTTGTGCGCACTCAGGTCGGGCAGACTTACATTTCTGAGGCGATGCTTGAAAATAACGCCGTCCTCGGAGGCGAAGGCAGTGGTGGCGTAACCGTTCCGGCAGTCCACCTGACACACGACAGCGCCGCCGCCATTGGACTTATTCTGGAATCTTTGGCGCGTTCGGGCCAATCACTTTCGCAGATCGTCAACACCCTCCCGAGTCCGGTCATGTTGAAACACAACTTATCTGTCGAGCCGAACCGGCTCTATTCAGTGCTGCAGGAGTTTCGGGTGGCGATTGAGCGTGACCAGCTGACTCATGATCTCACTGACGGCATCAAGATCTATTTACCCGAGGGCTGGGTACACGTGCGAGCTTCCAACACAGAATCTATGATTCGAGTTATTGTCGAAGCCGAGGATGCGCCAAACGCGCACCGCCTGCTCGATTGGGCGCGCGATCGATTGAATCACTGAGCCATGCGACCGATACCGACTCTCAAAATCAGCATTTCCGGCGTGCGTGGCGTAATTGGCGAATCGTTGACGCCTTCGTTGTTGACACGTTTCGCCCAGGCCTTCGGCACTTACGTCGGCGCGCGCACGATTGTCATCGGGCGCGATCCCCGCACCTCAGGTGAAATGGTCAAGCAGGCAGTGATTGCGGGCCTGCTGTCGAGCGGCTGCCGTATTCTCGATATCGGGATGTGTCCGGTACCAACCATTCAATTACTTGTCCGTCATCATGACGCGCATGGCGGCATTGCGATAACCGCCAGTCACAATCCGGCCGAATGGAATGCGCTAAAGTTCATTGGGCACGGCGGATTTTTTCTAAACCAGGGTGAGGCGAGGGAACTCCTGGATATTTATCATCAGGGAGAATACACGCGGGTTGGCGGCGCGGAGATGAGGGAAGTTGCCGAAGTCTCCGGAGCGTCTGATCTGCATATTCAAGCAATCATGGAGTCACTGGGACCACTACCAACGTGCGGGAAAAAACTTCGCGTGGTTCTCGACGCCTGCAATGGAGCCGGCTCGATCGTAGGTCCCAGGCTGCTTGAAGCGCTGGGCGCGGAAGTTCTTACCATTAACGCAACTCCCAACGGATCATTTCCCCGTCCGGCTGAACCGTTGCCGGAAAACCTCGGTGACTTGTGCGCCGCCGTCAAAGCGCAGCGTGCCGACATCGGTTTTGCTCAGGACATGGATGCCGATCGCCTGGCGATAGTTTCAGAAGAAGGCGCGGCGATTGGCGAAGAGTACACACTCCTTTTGGCGGCCCTCAACGTTCTCGGGAAGCATCCCGGCCCAGTCGTGGCAAATCTATCAAGTACGTCGGCGCTTCGCGAGGTCGTCAACAGTTTTGGATGCCAACTGTTTCTGTCAAAGATCGGCGAGGTCAATGTCACCGAAGAGATGCAGAAACAGGGCGCCGTAATTGGAGGAGAAGGGAACGGCGGGGTCATTTATCCGCGCCTCAACTTTGCCCGCGATAGTCTGGTTGGGATGGCGCTGGTCCTCCATCTGTTGGCAGAAACCGGCCAGACGATTACTGAGTTGGTGAATGGCTTGCCGCGGTTCGCGATGATCAAGGAGAAACTGGTTTGCCCCTCAGACAAGATTTCCGCAGTCCTCAGAATGCTTCGTCACGAATATGCAACGTTTCCAATGGATCTGCGGGATGGCGTGAAGGTCAGTTTGCCCAACGGCTGGTTCCTGGTCAGAGGTTCGAATACCGAGCCGATCATTCGTGTTATTTCAGAAGCCGAGCGCGAGGCAGATGCCAGGACGATCATCGACCGCGTCTATTCACAGGTTCAGGAATGCATTAAGTGACGACGATCTCTGCTGTCGTCCGCTGCGACTTCGAAGCGCGATCCTTGACCCGCGGAGAGACTTCGGAAAGAATCCCGGTCGTTCAGCTGCTGAGAAACGACGACCAGCACAGATGCGAGGACTCAGATGTCATTTCAAATCCGGTCTTATCTCAGACTCTTGTTAGCAATAGTAAGCGGCATTGTAACTGCGATTACCATGTTTATCGCCGCCTCCTCGGTTGCGGGACAAGTAGGCGTCACACAGCGACCTGTTTCACGGGTCAATCACCGCGCCAGGGTGTCTTCACAAACACTGTTCGACGACTTTAGCTATTCCAATTTCAAGCAACTGGCCAAACACGGCTGGATCATTCGCACTGCGCCCGGCTGGCCGGGAGTGCCGGGCGCAATCTGGGGAAACAAGGGCGTGTCGTTTCCCGCGGATCAGGACCAGCGAGGCAATCGTTTGCTGCGCATGATTTCTTCAACGGACGGGACCGGCGCGAATACCCGGCAAACCCAGATTTGTCACCAAAGAAAATACCTGGAAGGGACGTATGCCGCTCGGGTTCGGTTTGTCGATGTACCTACAGATGGGCCCAGCGGAGATCAACTCGTGGAGAGCTTCTACACTATCAGCCCGCTGAAGGCGCCGATGGATCCTGACTACAGCGAGTTGGATTTCGAGTATCTTCCAAATGGCGGCTGGGGCTTCACTGGACCCACCCTGTTCGAGACTTCCTGGCGAACATTCAGCCCCGAACCCAACTGGAAGAAAGATAATGTTTTTGATACCAGCAGCGGAAGTAAATCAGGATGGCACACACTCGTAACGCAGGTCGCTGATGGCAAGGTGAAGTACTTCATCGACGGAAAAGCTCTGGCCGAGCATAGTGGACAATATTATCCGCGTTCGCTGATGTCGATCAATTTCAATCTTTGGTTTGTCAGGGATGCAGCCGTGAAATCAACCGCCGTGCGTCACTATCAGGAGGACATCGATTGGGTGTTTCATGAGGCAAAGAAAATACTCGCGCCTGAAGAGGTTGAAGCGAAGGTGGCGTCCCTGCGACGAAGATCTGTGAAGTTTCAGGATACGGTTCCGGCCCCCGTGCCCAAATTGATATCGCCTTGCGATTACTGAGCTCTCTATCGCCGAGAGCTTTCACCGTTTAGTAGAATCGGCGCCGGACCGTTTCGGTTCGATGCGGCCCACGACTCGTTGCTGAATCTCAAGAGTTTGGAGGAGTTTTCATGATGACGATCTTTTTCAAATATTTACTCTTACCGCTCGCAATACTTCTAATTGCCGGCTCGGTCTATGGCCAGAGTGTCTCGAAATCTGCCGAGCCGGATGCCGCTAAGTTGGTGTATGCCGACTTTCAGGAACTTCAAAGCGGCCGGCCTGTCAGCAAGCAGGGTGGCATGGTGCGTCTGAATGTTTATTCCCAGAACTCGGCGAACCCTCCACAATTTCGGGGGTTGGAAAATGCAAATCCACCCGCCCCGGCGTTCGCGCGAGTAACGCCGGATGACACCGCGGCCGCTTTCGATTACGAGCTGCGGATCCCGAACGAATGGGAAGGAGTAAATATGGAGGTGTTCGGCCACCCCGAAAAAGACGGCAAGCTTGTGCCCGACGATGTGAGCGGCTATAAGTTCATCACGCTTCGCGTTTTTGCCAAAGGTGCTCAGTACATCAAGCTGGAGCTCATCACGCGCGGCCAGGGAACCAATTTCGAGTCGGGTTATCCCGCGGCGATCATTCACCTGTCTCCGGGTTTCAATACTTACAAACTTAAACTCGATTCTTTTAACCAACCAGATTGGGCGATTCAACTTGATCTGAAGCGAGACGTCCTCAAGAAGTTAACATCCGTAACCGTCGGAGTTCACTGCGACAAATGCATTTTGGAAAGGGGGACGGTGGTGATCGACAACATCGCTTTCGAGAAATAGAATCCGTGGTGCATTACCCTGATTTCAACCCTCTGCTCAATCTACTCGTGTTCGGCGTCTCTGCGGTGATCCTTTATGAAATCGATTCACCGCGGAGATTAAGAAGAACAAGAGTTCAGGCAGATAAAACCTAACGACGTCACCACGCGAGGAGAAACCAAACTCTTGATCCACAAAGCTGATGAAGCGCATGCGCGGCGCGAGTTCTTAAGACTTGCCGGTCTCGGTGCGCTGGGACTGATGCTGTCAGAGATTCCTTTTGCACGCGTGCTGTCTGCGAAGCCCATCGGAGAACTGCTGATCTACGTGGGAACCTACACCTCGGGCAAGAGTGAGGGAATCTATCTGTATCGATTGAACCTGACTTCAGGAGAGTTAAAGCACGTCAACACGACTAAAGGCGTAGTTAATCCTTCGTTTCTCGCGCTCGCACCCAGCCGGCGTTATCTCTATGCCGTCAACGAAGTGCAGGAGTTCGCAGGTAAGAAAAGCGGGGCAGTAAGTGCCTTTGCCGTTGATCAAAGAACCGGAGAACTGCGGCTGCTGAATCAGAAATCATCTCTGGGTGCTGACCCCTGTTATGTGGAGGTGGATAATCAGGGCCGCTTTGTCTTAATCGCGAACTACACCGGCGGTAACGTGACAGTTTTTCCTGTGGAGCGTGACGGCAGTTTGGGCGAGGCCGCGGATTGGAAACAGTATCGAGGCCAGAGCGTAAACCGGGAGCGCCAGGAAGGACCGCACGCCCACTGCATCATGCTTGATCCAACTAACGGGTTCGCTTATTCATGTGATCTCGGAACGGACCGAATTATGATTTTTCGCTTCGACGCGCGAAACGGAAAGCTATTAACCAATGAACAGCCCTGGGCGCCGGTCAAGCCGGGAGCGGGACCGCGTCATCTGGCTTTTCATCCCAGTGGCAAGTATGTCTTTGCGCTCAACGAACTCTATTCGACCGTGACCGTTTTTGCGCGCGATCCCAAGAACGGAAGTTTGAAAGAGCTGCAAACCTTAACCACTCTGCCGAAGGATTTCGCGGGGAAAAATACGAGTGCGGATATCCACGTTTCCTCGGATGGCCGATTTGTCTATTGTTCGAACCGTGGTCACGACGGCATTGCTATGTTCGGATTTGACGCGCGTCGCGGCGCCCTTACCATCATCGGTCACGAATCTACTCGAGGCATGACGCCACGTAACTTTGCCATTGATCCAACTGGACAGTTCCTGCTGGCAGCGAACCAAAACTCTGACAACATCGTGGTCTTTCGAGTTGATCGAAAGGCGGGCCGGCTTAGCGCGACCGGACAAATAGTCGAGGTGCCATCTCCTGTTTGTCTTAAATTTACGGCTCCGTTTTCGTGAAGGTCGTTTGTCATTGAATTCTGGCGGCGCTCAGCCCGCGAAAGCGGGCGCTAGCATAAAGCCTGGGGCGTAAGCCCCAGGCATTTGTCGGGAGAATGAACCAAGCTCGCGGAGCGAGCGGCAGCCGGTTGATACAGGACTCGAAATAGGTAGGTGATGCTGCGATTCAAAGTGATTCTATGACCCGGTCCGCTCCTGACTCTGTAACACTGTCGCCCGCTCCGCGGGCTCAATAAACTCTTCTGGAACTGATCCCGGGGCTTACGCCCCAGGCTTTATGCTTTCGCCTGCTCCGCAGGCTAACACTGGAGACCTCATAGATGATGCGATGCCTAAAAAAACAACGGTACTTATTAGCCATCGTCCTCTTGACCCTTGCACCTTCGGTTGCCGGCGGCCAAACAAGATTCGTCACCACCCGAGGAAAAGAGTTCGTCTCGCCAGATAGCAAACCGCTGCTCTTGAAAGGCATTAATCTGGGCAACTGGCTATTGCCTGAGGGTTACATGTTCAAATTCAAGGCGACTAACTCCCCGAGGTTGATTCAGGCGGCAATCAGTCAACTTGTCGGCGAAGACAAGGCGCGGCAGTTCTGGAAAACTTATCGCGATAACTACATCACTCGAGAAGATATTCACTTCATAAAGCAATCCGGATTCAACTCTGTTCGAGTTCCTTTCAGTTTCCGTTTGTTTGTCTCAGACGAGACGGTGCCGAGATTGGAGGGCCCGGGCTACGAACTCTTAGATCGAGTTGTAGATTGGTGCCGCAGCGAAGGCGTCTACGTGATTCTGGATATGCATGCCGCGCCGGGCGGGCAGACCGGTGACAACATTGATGATAGTTTTGGGTACCCATTTCTCTTTGAAAGCCGCGAGAGTCAGGAGTTGACGGTTAACCTCTGGCGAAAACTCGCTGCCCGTTATCGAAACCAATCAGCGGTGATCGGATACGATCTTCTCAACGAGCCAATCGCACCCTATTTCGATACTGCGTCGCTCAACACAAAACTGGAACCGCTCTACCGCGAGATCGTAACGGCAATACGAGAGGTTGACCGGAACCACATAATCTTTCTGGGAGGCGCGCAGTGGGACGGCGACTTCAAAGTCTTTGGTCCGCCCTTCGATCGGAAGCTCGCCTACACGTTTCACAAATACTGGATGCCGGTGAAACAGGAAGCGATCCAGGAGTATCTGAACTTTGGCGATAAGTACAAGGTTCCTGTGTGGATGGGCGAGTCGGGCGAGAACACCGATGAATGGATTGAAGCGTACCGAAAGTTGCTTGAGGAACATAACATCGGTTGGTGTTTCTGGCCCTACAAGAAACTCAATGCTACGACATGTATTGTCTCGATAAACCCGCCAGACGATTGGGAAGCGATCATCGCTTTTGCGGAAGGACCGCGTGGGACTTTTGAAGAAGTGCGAAAGCACCGACCTCCGAAAGAAAAGGTGGAAAAGGCGCTGGGCGATTATCTTGAGCGAATAAAGTTTGCGAACTGTCGGATTAATCAAGGCTATCTGAAGGCGTTGGGGTTTAGATCATAGCGAGGTTTTGCAGAGAAGGCCTCGTGAGGGCATCAACATAGTTGACCCTTGAGGCGCTCTTACCTGTGACCTTAAGAGAGATGATTTCGCGAACTTGTGTCAGTACCCCGAGCGGTAGCGAGGCGGATCAATCAAGCTACGTTGAGCTGTGATCCGGTCGCTACCGCTCCCGGTACTGACACGCTCGCGAAATCATCTCTCTTAAAGATTCTGCGTGTTAGATCGACTTCCTAAGCCCTCATCCCCGACCCTTCTCCCAGAAGGGAGAACGGAGATCCGAATGCGACGTAACTCCTGGGCTGGAATCAATGCCTTGATTCGTGAAGTATGTATTACCCTCGTGAGGCTAACCGAATTAAATCATCGGCCTCCTCAATTCGTTCTTAGCTTTACTTCTTAACCGCTAGCCCCAGAGCCCTCACGACTTCTGCATCAGGCGTTGCTTGGCTGTTCTTTTTATTGACCACCGCAAAGCCACCCGCGTAATCCCACATGGTCCAGCCGATACCGTATTTTTCCAGCGCCACGCGAATATCCCGAATCCAGGCGACGCGATCAGCCGCGGGCGCAAAGCTTCGGTAGGTGCCGAATTCATTACAGGTAAGAGGAACCTGATACTTTGCCGCCCACGCTGCGGCCATGCCAATCTCCTGATCAATTCGGGCCGCGTTCCAACGTTCTTCGCCATAGCGAAGCAGATTTCGACGTGCCGATTCATCTTGAATCGTGTCGACAATCCTGCTTATGCTTTCCGGACTTGATGGGTAGGGGATGTTCTTATAGAAGGACACGTTCGGGCCGGCCCATGTTGCGCCCTGATGCGTGAATGCAAATGGTTCGTAAAAGTGGAAGTTGTAAACAATGTTCCCGTCGGCATGGGGCAGCAGAAACAGCAACTCGGGAATACCAGACCAGCGATGGCCTGACGCGATGATCGTATGCTGAGGTGCGCCTGCCCGAATCGCGGAAATAAGTTTGCCCTGGATGCCAAGCCAGCGATAACCATCCTGCACCATGGGTTCGTTGATAACTTCAAGAAAGACAAGGTCGGGATCGCGTGCTGAAAGATGCTGGGCCAGGGCTCGCCAGAATTTGGCGAAGGCTTCGATCTGATCGTTGCTGTTAAGCCTCTTTTTGAATTCATCAGTTGGATGGATATCAACGATCACAGCCAACCCCTGCCCCAAAATCAGGTCAAGCGCGTCGTCGAGATACTTCAAGTATTCGGCTTTTAGCTTTCCCGGATCCTCTGCGTTGAGAAGCGGTGCGGGCTCAAGGGTAAGGCGAACATGATCAAAACCGATGCTTCTAATTAACGCAATGTCCTCGGCCGTGGTATGCGATTCGAGATGCGATTTTGAATAATCTGCCGACTGCGCGAACCAGTGACTCAGATTGATTCCGTGACGCAGGCGCGCAAGTCTCGTGGCCGGGACCGTCGACTGCGTTGACGACAGCTCATAGGCGTCGACTTTATGTTCGGTCCTTATCGCAGTTGACATGGGCGCGAAAAAAGAGCTAGTTACGGCAATGATAAATAAGGAGATGCATCGTTTCAGCATGCCGATTCTTTTAACAGTCTGGGCAAGGGAAAGCAAAGTAAGCTTGGTCTGGAAAGCGAGCTAACCGGTGAAGAGATCAAAATTCCTGATGCCCATTCTGGCTTTGCTGGTTTTGACCGGCGGAACTTCTAAGTCTCAAACCCTTTCGGGAAAAGGTAGCGCCGCGCCTCGGATCAGAATATCTATAAACAACGGTTGGCAATTTCGTGAAGCCGGCAAAGACAAGTGGTACCCCGCGAGCGTTCCAGGTTGCGTACATACCGACCTGCTGAAAAACAAGCTGATCGATGATCCCTTTTATCGCGACAACGAAAAGAAGCTGCAGTGGATAGGCAAGACTGATTGGGAATATCAAACCACCATCAACCTCACAGCCGAGATGCTCAAGCGAACAAATCTCGAGTTGGTCTTTGAAGGGCTGGACACCTACACAGACGTATTTCTTAACGATAAACTTCTGATCAGCACTGATAACATGTTTCGCGCCTGGAGGGTGGACGCCAAGAGTCTCGCGATGCCTGGCGCAAACTCCATGCGAATTCACTTTCGTTCGCCCATCAACGAAGTGCTGCCCATTATGGCGAAGATGGATTACGAACTGCCGGCCGCGAACGACCAGGGTGAAAAAACAAGCCCCTATACCCGCAAAGCGCCCTATCAATATGGATGGGATTGGGGCCCGCGATTTGTTACCAGCGGCATCTGGCGTCCGGTGTATTTGGAAGCATGGGATGTCGCGCGCGTCGCCGACCTGCACATTCTCCCCGGTGAAATACGCCCTGATATCGCGAGGATGACGGCTGAGGTTGAGATTGTAGCCGGAACCAATCTCGACGCAGATATTTTCGTAGACAACTTGAGGGACAAGACCGTCGCCGCCCAGCGCCACGTTAGCTTAGCGCCGGGGATTAATCGAGTTGCTCTTAACATCGCTGTTTCGCATCCGGCACTTTGGTGGCCTAATGGTTTAGGCGGTCATCCTCTTTATGCATTCAAGGCGCGTCTGCTCGTCAATGGCAACCCGTTGGATGAAGCAATAACGCGCACGGGCCTGCGCGCGTTGGAACTCAGGCAACAGCGCGACGAATCCGGAAAGAGTTTTACGTTTGTAATTAACGGCGTACCTGTTTTTGCCAAAGGCGGCAACTGGATTCCGGCCGACAGCTTTCCCAGCCGCATCACCAAAGATAAATATCGCGAACTGCTTGAGTCCGTGCGCGATACCAACATGAACATGCTGCGCGTTTGGGGCGGCGGCATTTACGAGAGCGACGAGTTCTATGATCTCTGCGACGAAATGGGGATCCTTGTCTGGCAGGATTTCATGTTCGGATGCAGTCTGTACCCGGCGGATAAAGCGTTTCTCGAAAACGTGCGCCAGGAAGCAAACGATAACGTGAAGCGCCTGCGGAATCATCCGAGCATAGTCATTTGGGTCGGCAACAACGAAATCGAGTCAGGCTGGTTCCATTGGGGTTGGAAAGAAAGGCTTCCGGCCCGGCTCTGGGACGATTATCTGAAGATCTTCTACGGTGTGTTGCCCGAAGTGTGTAAGTCTTTGGATCCCTCACGCCCTTACTGGCCGAGTTCACCCAGCTCGAATCTGGAAGATGATCCCGAATCGCAGAAGATGGGCGACCTTCATTACTGGCAGGTCTGGCATGCTTCTGCGCCGTTTACCGACTATGAAAAACAGTTTCCGCGCTTCATGACCGAATATGGCTTTCAGTCCTTTCCGCTGCTCGAGACCGTCCAGAGCTATACAGCGCCGGCGGATCACGACATCAAGTCGCCGGTGATGATGGCCCATCAGCGACACCCGCGCGGCAACCAGTTAATCCGCGAATACATGCTGCGCGAGTACCCTGAGCCAAAGGACTTCGAAGCTTTTCTCTATGTCAGCCAGATCTTACAGGCTGAAGGGATCAAGATCGGCGCTGAGCACCTGCGACGGATCAGGCCGCACAACATGGGTTCGCTGTTTTGGCAGATTGACGACTGCTGGCCGGTCGCTTCGTGGTCGAGCATCGACTACACCGGGCGATGGAAGGCGCTGCAGTATTATGCGCGCCGTTTTTACAACGACATTCTGATTAGCCCGCACGAAGAGAATGGCAACCTCAACATCTACATTGTCTCCGATCGCTTGCAATCAACGGCCGCGCAATTGAATTTGAGTCTGCTCGATTTCGATGGCCGCCAGTTTTGGAGCCAACAGCAGAACGTGGAGGTCGCCGCCCTCAACAGCAAGTCTTACTTGAATATTCCGATTAACACTCTGCTGGCAGGGAAGGACGCGAGAAGCGTGTTTCTGTCTGCTGAGTTGTTGGTGGATGGTAAGCCGGTATCGCGCAACGAACATTTCTTTCAACCGTACAAGAGCCTTCTGCTGCCGCGGTCCCACATTAGCGCCGAAGCAATACCGACGCGAGCCGGAATCACAATCACTCTGTCTTCTGACAAACTGGCGCGCGGCGTTTACCTGTCAGCACCGGGTTATGCGGGGTTCTTTGGGGACAACTTTTTTGATCTGATTCCGGGAAAGAAAGTCGAAGTGGAGTTCCGGAGCGATGGCCCGGCAAATTTGGTCGACTTTCGGAAACGTCTCGTGATCCGCTCACTGGCGGATGCTTTTTAGGCGTGGCGCAAGGCCCGACATGCACGATTGAATCGATCTTTGGTCTTTGTGCTTTGGTCTTTGTAATTCGTGTCGCTGAGTTGAATAGTTCATCTCGAAAACTCAGTAACAAAGACCGAAGACCAAAGTTCAAAGACCAAATACCAATCATCCCAACTTGTATTCAAAAAAGAAGCGGCCGACCTGGATCGTTGCCCGGCCATCTACGGGTGGAGTGATCAGAAGTGAGCGAACCATGCTGCTCTTGCGATTAGCGTGCGCGTCGACGCTGCCGATGGCTTCACCGCTTGAGGACCGGTAAAAGCTCACCCTAATGAGGTCGTTATTTATTCGTTGATAGCCAAAAACATAATCGCCTGGTTTCAGCGACACGTTGCCGATCTTTAGCGGCGTCTGAGTAATAAAGAAATGCGAGTACTTACCTTCGGCCGAGTATCCGGCGGTAATCATTACCACCCCGGCAATAAATTTGCCGCGCCCGTCCGTCACACCTGAGGCAGTCCGAAATTCAGTTTCGATGTTCTCTTTTATGACCGGCGCGCGCGCGGGAATCAGCTTTCTTAACTCCGGTTCAGTGGCGGTCCGCCAGCGGGCGCGAACCGCTCGGTTCGCACCGGTCGAATTTGCCAGCACTAATACTGCTATCAGGATGTTTATCATGGGTGATGGCAATTCAGAGTCTCCGGGCCTGGGCAAAATAGATTAACGTAACAGCGTACGCGGCACAGTATTGAGTATAATCCATTTCCCAGTGGTTAGTGTGATTTCGTCGATCGTTTCAAATGTTCTATCACGTAAATTCAGGGGCTGAGATAACTGCCCTCAACGCCTTCGAAGCCGTCGAGCAAAATCAATGCGCGCATCAGCCCTGATCAATAGACCCACGCTTTGGATTCCTTGCCTGCTTCTTCTGCTCCTTGCCGATGGGCGGACTGAGGGGCTCGATTCCTTGCGAGATCTCCCAGAGTTCAACGGACAAGTATGGGTGACTGAAAATGGCCTGCCACAAAACACCGTTCACGCGATCACCCAGGCGAAGAGCGGATACATTTGGATCGCTACCGAGGAAGGAGTGGCACAGTTTGACGGAATCAAGTTCACCGTTTTTGACAAACAGAATACGCCGGAATTGAAGAGTAATGACATTCGAGTTCTTCTGGAAGATCGGCGAGGCGCTCTCTGGATCGGAACTGCCGATGGTTTGGTCCGGCTGCTCGATTCGAAGTTCACAGCATTCACGATCCAGCAGGGATTGCCGGCCAATGTCATTAATGCTTTGTCCGAAGATCGCGATGGCTCGCTCTGGGTAGCGACCGCTGCGGGTGTAGTACGTTTTGGCGAGGGTGTCTTCAAGGCTTTCGCCCAGGATGAGTTTCCCAGGGATGGCGTTGATGCGCTGTTTGTCGATCAACAAGGCGCGCTCTGGATTGGATCGTCGGATGGCCTGGCTTGTTACAAAAACGGCAAGGTCACCAAATACACGCGGCAGGATGGCCTGGTCGATAATAACATCGTCTCGATCGATCAGGACCCGAACGGCCACGTTTGGATTGGCACGGCTAACGGACTGAACCGGCTCGACGGCGACCAATTTCTTACCTATACAACCCGCGACGGCTTGCCAAACAATCGGATTAACTCGCTGAAGGTAGACCGCGAGGGCAGCATATGGATCGGGACGGGCGGTGGCTTGAGCCGGTTCACGGACGGACACTTTTCCAACTTTCGTTCAGCCGATAGACTGGCAAGCGAAATCATTCTCTCGATCTTTGAAGATCGCGAAGGTAGTTTATGGATTGGCACAGAATCGGACGGTCTGAGTTTGTTAAAGGACAAAAAATTCACCACGTACACCTCGAGGGAAGGACTCGCAAGCGATCTGGTCAAGTCGATCTACGAAGACGGTCAGGACAATATTTGGATTGGGACCAACGGTGGCGGCCTGAATCTCCTGAAAGGAGGTAAGGTAACCAGCTACACAACCGCGGACGGCCTGTCCAGCAATGTCATCCTGGCGCTGTTCGGCGATGGTAAGGGAAATCTCTGGGTTGGGACCCCTGACGGACTGAATCGATTCAAAGATGGAAAGTTCAAGACACTCACTTCCGCTGATGGACTGGCTAACGATTTCGTCCGATCAATCTATGCGGACCGCAGCGGCAATCTCTGGATTGGCACGCGCGGTGGATTAACTCGATTGACCGGCGAACACTTCAATACCTACACGATCGCAGAAGGACTTCCTAATGATTTTGTCGGAACGATCTATCAGGATTCGCAGGGAAATATTTGGATCGGCACGCTGGGGGGCCTGAGCAGGTTTAGAGATGAAAAGTTTACGAACTACACGACTCGCGACGGATTGTCGAGCGACGTCGTGATTTCGCTTCATGAGGACGCCGGCGGGGCGCTATGGATTGGTACCAGTGGCGGAGGACTCGATCGGCTAAAGCAAGGCAAGTTCACCTCCTACACCACTCACAACGGGCTGCCTGATGACGTTATTTACAGCATTCTCGAAGATCGCCAAAACAGCCTCTGGTTAAGTTCGAACAAGGGCGTCTTTCGATTGAATAAGAAGGACTTAGATGACCTTGCAAATGGAGCCCTCGGCGCCGTCACGCCGGTGCTTTACGGACCCGCGGACGGAATGATCACGCGCGAGTGTAGTGGCGGCGGCCATCCCGCCGGCTGGCGGAGCGCTGACGGCAAACTCTGGTTCTCAACGATCAAGGGTGTGGCGATGATCGACCCTGAGAAGATAAAGCTGAACGATCAGCCACCCCCGGTTGCCATTGAAGAGATTCGCGCCGACGATCAATCGATCAGCCCGGCCCAAACAGTTGAGTTGCCGCCCGGCAAGAGCCGCCTTGATTTCTATTACACGGCGCTAAGTTTCGTGGCCCCCGAAAAAGTCAGATTCAAATACAAGCTCGAAGGATTTGATCGTGACTGGGTGGATGGCGGCACGCGTCGCGTTGCGTACTATACAAATCTACGACCCGGTCACTACAAATTTCGCGTAATCGCTTCTAACAATGATGGCGTCTGGAGTCCCAGGGGCGCCGACTTCGATCTTTATCTGAAACCGCACTTCTACCAAACATATTGGTTCTATACTCTCGGCGCTTTCATGCTGGCGCTAATCGTTTGGCAACTCTATCGCTTCCGTCTCAAACATGTTGAGTCGCAATTTGCCGCGGTGCTCGCCGAACGAAACCGCATTGCTCGCGAAATTCACGATAACCTGGCGCAGGAGATGCTGGGCATCTCGGTACAACTGGAGGTCGTTGCCCGAACCATGCCGGCTTCCGCAGAATTGGCAAGAACTCATTTGGATCGGGTACGAATGTTGGTGCGTCACGGCATTGCGGAAGCCCGGCGCTATGTTTGGGATCTTCGCTCGCAGGCGCTTGATACAAATGATCTGCCGGCGGCATTGAGTGATACCGCGCGCCGCCTGACAACTGAGACCGCGGTGAGGGCAAAAGTTGAAGTCAGCGGAACCTTCCGGCCGCTGAGCCCGCTGATTGAAGGCAATCTTCTACGCATCGGACAGGAAGCCATTAATAACGCGGTGAGACACGCGGAGGCGCAAAATATTCTGATCAATCTGAGATTTGATGCGAGCCGGGTGCAGCTCAGCGTACGAGACGACGGACGTGGTTTTAATTACCAGGAGTCGCAGAACGGCGAGGCAAAACACTTTGGTCTGGTCGGCATGCAGGAACGTGCGGTGCGGATTGGAGGATCGCTGAAAGTGGATAGTCGGGCGGGCGAAGGTACCGAAGTGCTGGTGGAGGTGCCGATCAGTAGCTGAGAGGGAACTGCATGTCTCGCGAGTGGCAGGCGAAGAAGGGGGCAGGCCCCTTGATCCTGAGATTTTCCTGCATGACCTTTGTTTCTTCATTAAAGGGTTTTCAAGCAGCTTATCTCACTCAAATTGATTCGGCTCAGGGTCAGGAAGAAGGGGGGCCTGCCGCCCGCCGGTGGAGTTAGAGCCTTCTAATGAATGACGACAGAATGAATAACAACCCGATCAGAATCATGGTGATTGACGACCAAGCGGTTGTGCGCCAGGGTTTCGTCGCACTTATCAACACCGTCTCGGATATGGTTGTGGTTGCCGAGGGAACCAATGGCCAGCAGGCCATTGAACTCTATCGACGCCATAGACCTGACGTCACCTTGATGGACTTACGGATGCCGGAAATGGGGGGCGTCGAAGCAATAATTGCCATTCGAAAGGAATTCCCGGACGCTCGCCTGATCATACTTACCACCTTCGACGGCGACGAAGATATTTATCGTTCCTTGCAAGCCGGAGCTCAGGGTTATCTGCTAAAGGACATGTTCTTCGAAGAATTGGAAGACGCAATTCGCAAAGTGCACGCGGGGTCGCGGCGCATTCCGGCTCAGGTGGCGGCGAGACTGGCAGAGAGAATGGGCAGCTCTGATCTGACGGGACGAGAGATGGAAGTGCTGGAACAGATCGTGGCCGGCAACAGTAATAAGGCGATCGCTAACCGGCTGAATATCAGTGAAGCAACCGTGAAGAGCCACATCAATAGTATTCTAAGCAAGCTGGGAGTCAGCGATCGCACCCAGGCTGCGACCACCGCCTTGCAGCGCGGCCTCGTGCACTTACGATAGTCGCTTGCCGTGTAAATCCGCGCCTCTTTTCGTGCCCCTCTCAAACTAAAGTTGGAGACGAAGACCAACCAACAGGCTCATGACACATATGACAATGTAATGTATCGTCCCTCGCGTAATAACTAATTTCCCGGTCGCGGGTTCGTTGAGTCAGCGGTCTGCTTTTCCTACCTAACTTGTTGCACAACGAACGACCGTTCATTCAATAACGAACCCGCGACCGGGCTTCAAAATTAACGAGCACGTCCTGCAAGTTTAGTCTTCATTCGATCTGTTTTCGTCAGACTGTAGCTAACCGAGTCGGCAATTAGTTCAGAGGAACTCGAGCGCGGGCGTCATGTTCGAACCACTCAGTCATTCTTACGACCACGGGTTTTCGTAGCGTCGCTTTTCGTCCTGACCGGCTTTCTCTGAGGCTAGTCCCGGCAACTGCGTGCCCGCCGGCTAAACGCGAGTCTAGTGAAGGTCGACGTTGTCATCCGTTCGTGCATCGACCGGCGCGGGTATAACTCGTCCCGGTCGAATTGTAATTGTGCCAGAGGAGCACCCATGACTTTCCGCAACCTATCAAGGGTGATATTGCTCGCCATTTGCTGTCTGTTTATTCGGGGCAATTGTTTCGGTCAGAGCAACTATGCAAGCTTAGGCGGCACTATCTTTGATCCTCAACACCAGGCGATTCCCGGTGCGTCCGTTCAACTCGTGTCCATAAGCACGCGTGCTGTGCGCCAGGTTACCAGCAACGAGCAGGGAGTTTATCAAATCACCGCCCTGCTTCCGGAAGAGTACAGCCTTAACGTGCAGGCCCCGGGTTTTTCGGCTTCTACCCAGACGGTGCACCTCGAAGTCGGCCAACAGACGACTTGTGATGTCACACTTCAGCTCAGTTCGGTCACCAGTACGGTAAAGGTCCAAAGCGAGACCATGAACGTCCTGCGAACGACTGACGCCAGCGTTGGTGAAGTAGTCGATCGAACGTCGATTCGCAACCTGCCGCTCAACGGGCGCATGTTGATTGATCTGGTGTTGACCGTTCCGGGGGCGCACGAGAGTCATGGGGCGCAGACGGGCGACATGAGTCCGTTGTACTGGCGTCCGGGGCAGCGTTCAGCAGTAAGCATCGGCGGCAATCGTCCCAATGCAAATTATTTCCTGTTGGATGGCGCAACTAACACAGATCCCACATTTAATACTTTGAACTTAAGTCCTTCGCCGGACAGCGTCCAGGAATTTCAGGTCGTGACCGGAAGTTATTCCGCCGAAATGGGTGGCGCCGGAGGAGGGCAAATCAATATTGCAACTCGCGCCGGCACAAACGACTTTCATGGAACCGCCTATGAGTTTTTTCGCAACAACGTGTTCGACGCGCGCGCCTTTAATGACATGGGCTCGTCGAACCATCTGGTTCGAAACAATTTTGGCGGATCCCTCAGTGGTCCGATCGCCCGAAACAAAAGCTTTTTCTTTTTTAACTATGAAGGTTTGCGGCACACAAAGTCAGACACCATGATTGACACCGTACCGACGGCGGACGAGATCGACGGTAACTTTACGATGAGTGGCGCCACGATTTATAACCCGTTTAGCGCGCATCCTAATCCCAGCTTCGATCCTAGGAAACCGATCAGCCCCAGCAATCCACAGGTCATTCGTGATCCGTTTCCGGGGAACGTTATTCCGCAAAGCATGATCAATCTGAAGGCTCAACAGTTCCTGCGCCAATATGTACCCCGTCCAAACATGGACATGGGAATGAACGGCTGCGGCATGACAATGATGGGTGTTCCGCAGGTAATCGGCGGCGGCGCAGATTGCAACAACTATCTCGACGTGCGAAACGAACACCACGTTACCGATCAGGGCACGATTCGTTTTGATCAGACGTTCAAACGAGGAGACAGTTTATTTGCGCGCTATTCGTTGAGCAGTGAACGTGGATTCATGCCGCAGAACCTGCCGGGCTTTGGCGCTATTCATGACAACATGTCTCAGAATGTCACTGTTGGATGGAATCACATTTTCAGTGCCAGGCTTGTCAACATGGCCACGATTACGGCTTCACGTTTGTCGATGCATCGCACTTCGGAAAACAGCTCCACCAACGACATCGTTTCTCAACTCGGCATCACGGGAATTGGTTTCGGCGGCGAAGGCGCATTTGGCGCTCCCTGGTTTGCCGTGCAGGGTTACTCGGGAATGGGTGACACGTACATCGCGACGCCTATGCACGCCTGGGATACGGTCCTCGAAGCACGCGACACCTTAGGTTGGCAGATTGGATCGCACAGTCTAAAAATCGGTGGCAGCTATCGCAATTTTATTTGGCCGATGTGGGGCTTCTTTCAGAATCGTGGCTACTATCAGTTCACGAATGGTTTCACCACCCAAACAGCAACCAACGATCGGACTGGATCGGCGCTCGCGAGCTTCCTGCTTGGCCTGCCGGTAGTGAAACAACGCCAGGCGGGCATTCCGCAGATGCAGTTGCGTCAATGGTACGCCGACGCTTTTGTCCAGGACAGTTTTCAAATGACTCGTAACACGACTATTCAAATCGGAGTGCGTTACGAATACATGAGTCCCCTCAGGGACATTCGTTTTGCCAATACCAATCTCGTGTTCAAAGACGGCGTGCCTTTTGTGTTCATTGGCGGCCAACAAGGCTATCCCGAGGGACTAAACTACTCAAACAAATTGAAATTTGCTCCCAGGTTCGGCGTTTCGCAGAACATACCGAATCACGGGATCGTGGTACATGCGTCTTTCGGAATTTTCTTCACGCCGGTCGACATGAATACCTGGTGCAACCAGCGGCACAACGTGCCTTATGTCTTTCCGGAGACGCAGCAGAGCGATAACTTCACACCGGCACCCGGCATCGTAACCAACCATTTCAATTTTGCGCCGGCAGTGCTTGGCACAACGACGGTGAGCTTCGCGGCCTTCGAAGTGAATGCGCCCGCTCAATATGTCGAACAGTGGAGCGGCACTATCGAGAAGAGTCTGGGCAAAGAGACGACGCTGGAACTTGGTTATCTGGGATCGCACGGAGTGCACTTGCAGCGTTCTCACCTTATTAATAATGCCGCACCCGGACCAGGAGCGATCGGGCCGCGCCGGCCCTTCAAGTTCCTGAGCTTCCTGCCGGGCATGATTTTGCCGTCGAACATTCCCATTGCCAACACAACCTTTCCTGTGAGCGGAATCAACCTTTTGGAGAATTCCGCGCAGAGCTGGTATGAAGCCGGTTACGTCAACATCCGGCGCCGGTTTGCTCGCGGGTGGACAATGCTGGCCAACTATACGTTTGCCAAGGATCTGAGCGATGCGCCCGACTTCCGTTCGCCGATGTTCGAATCGGCCGCTCCGCAGAATAATTTCAACCTTGCGGCCGAGAAGGGGCCGGCTTGTGACGTCCGCCATCGGTTCTCGGTAAGTACTGTCTATAACCTCCCTGCATTGGTCAAATCCGGTTTCGCGCATGCGATTACCGGGGACTGGCGACTTTCAGCAATCTTCCAGGCGCAGAGCGGATTTCCTTTTACCATCTCGGTTTTTGGCGACACCGCAAACGCCGGGACACTGTTGGGTGAGAACCCAATCCGCGCCAACTACACCGGCCAGCCGATTTTTGGTCCCGGCACCCATACAGCCGATCAGTGGTTTAATGCCGGCGCATTTGCCACACCGGCGGCGTTTACTTTCGGCAACGTGGGACGCAACTCTATCTATGGCCCGGGACGGCAGACGCTCGACCTGGCACTGCAACGGGAGTTTTCGGTTACCGAAAAGATCAAATTTCAACTCCGCGCTGAAGCTTTCAACTCGCTCAACCACACGAATCTGGGAACGCCTAATCGCTTTGTGAATACGCCGCAGTTCGGAACGATCACCGAAGCCGCGACGCCGCCTCGAGAGATCCAACTTGGGGCACGGCTTTCGTTCTAAATCATCAGCGGCTTGAGGTGGAAAAAAATATTCAAACCACATTACCTGATTTTACCGCTCGGAGGCTTGAAGCTGTTGCGACGCGGAACAAAAACCCTTATAGTCCTGGGGCGCAAGCATCAGGAAGATCATCGTGCAATATCGCGAACTGGGACGTACCGGCTGGAAGGTGTCCTCGATTAGCTTTGGTACCTGGGCAATCGGCGCCGAATGGGGCGCCGTTAGTGATCAGGATTCCCTCGGCGCGCTTCATCGCGCGCTGGACCGGGGCGTCAATCTCTTCGACACGGCCGATGTTTACGGCGACGGGCGCAGTGAACGACTGTTGGCCCAATTGCGTGCCGAGCGGAGCGAACCTTTCTATGTCGCTACCAAAGCCGGTCGTCGACTCAACCCACACCTTGCCGAAGGTTATAACCGGCAGAACATCACGGCCTTTGTTGAGCGGAGTCTCAAAAATCTAAAGACGGACACACTGGATTTACTGCAACTGCATTGCCCACCCACAGCGGTCTATTACATGCCCGAAGTGTTCGAGTCGCTCGATGATCTCACGACGGATGGGAAGCTGCGTTATTACGGGGTCAGTGTCGAAAAGGTTGAAGAGGCGCTAAAGGCGATCGAATACCCGAACGTGCAAACTGTTCAAATCATTTTCAATATTTTCCGTCAACGTCCGCGTGATTTGTTCTTCGCCGAGGCGCAACGACGGCGGGTTGGGGTCTTCGCGCGGCTGCCGCTCTCGTCAGGTCTCTTATCAGGGAAGTTAACTTCCAATAGTCGCTTCGCCGCTGACGATCATCGGGCTTTCAATCGGCAGGGCGAAGCGTTTGATCGCGGCGAGACTTTCTCAGGAGTGGACTATGAACGGGGCTTGCGGGCGGTTGAAGCGCTTCGTCCCTACGTGCCGTCCGGAATGACGATGGCCCAAATGGCCCTGCGTTGGATCCTGATGTTTCCGGCGGTGACCTGCGCGATCCCCGGCGCCAAACGACCAGAGCAAGTAGACGAGAACGCCGCCGCTTCCGACCTGCCGCCACTCACCGATAATGCGATGTCAGCGTTCGACGCGATCTACACGCAACAAATACGACCACAGGTACACCATTACTGGTGAGATTTGGCATGAAATACCTCAATCGCGATGGGCTTCCTCTTCGGTAGTTACCACCACACATCTGCCGGCCCGCGCATCGGACGGGCCGATTATCGTCGCCTGAAGGCCCGCAATCGTTTTGATCATGGAGTTTGATTCCGCGCTTTCGGCGCTTGACTCAAATTGGATCACCTTACCCAGGGCGTTGCCCTGGGCTTTTGCATTCCGCGCCTTTCGCGCTCCAATCGAAACGATGTGAACGTGCCACACGTTGCCACAACTACTTTTTGTGCAAGGCCGCTAACGGCCGCTGGCATTTTCCCTGGATAACGAAGACAATAAATCTACAGCGCTAACTTGAGAATCGATGGTTTGATACCAACATTTGGCTAATTTGTTCATAGGGACTCGTCCCGGGGAAATCGTCCCGGCTCCTGAGTTCGGATCACGCAATTCTGATTTAAGAGGTTAAGCTTGACCACGACCACCGCCCAAGTCGCCGCCAAAGGTTTGAAGCCCGAGCAGTACCTCACCTTGCTGGAGCTCTCGAAGGCCATAGCTGCGCATCGTGACTTATCGAGACTCTTTCACGATCTCGCCTGTCGATTGCAGACGCTCTTCAATTTTCGCGACCTCGGTGTAATGCTTCATGACGATTCGCGAGATGTGATGCGGTTGCACCTGCTGGAAACCTGCGCACCGACTAAGTGGAAAGCGCCGACCGAAGTTCCAATGGAAGGTTCAATCGCGGGCTGGGTCTGGCAGAACCAGGAACCGGTAGTCGTGCACGATATCACGGCCGAAGATCGTTTTCCCTTCGCGAAGACTCTACTCGATCATCCGATCAAGGCAATCTGCAGCTTTCCTTTGACAACTGCCAGCCACCGATTGGGAGTACTTAACTTCTGGAGCGATAAAGCCGGTGTCTACGATCATCTCGATCTCGAGTTCGCGGGACTTCTGGCGGGGCAAATTGCGGTGGCGATCGAAGCGCAGTGTCATCAACAGAAGCTGGCGCGCGAGCGCGACCGCTCGCAACTACTGTTGGAAATAAACAACACGCTCGTCTCAAATCTCAATTTGCGCGAACTCTTTTCGGCTATCTCCACTTGTGTCAGGCGAGTGATGCCGCATGACGTTGCCGGTCTCGCCCTTCACGATCGGCGAATCGACAAGCTGCGAATTACAGCCCTGGAATTTCCCGAGCACGAGGATGTGTTTATTGAGGATGAGATCGTTGATTTGGAAGGAACTCCCGGGGGACGCGCTTTCACCACTCGTCAACCTGTTCTGAGTGGCGCGGAAATCTCAACTGATCCCCTCGGGAAGCGTACTGGAGTTAAATCAGCCTGCGCAGTTCCGCTGATCTCGCATGACCACGTGCTCGGTGTTCTTGGCGTCGGGAGGCTTAACGAGAACGCCTTTACTGAAGACGATGCAGAGTTGCTCACCGAAGTGGGCAAGCAGGTCGCGATTGCGGTTGAAAACGCGCTGGCGTATCGCGAGATCGATGCGCTCAAAAACAAACTACAGGAAGAAAAACTTTATCTCCAGGAAGAAATCCGCACCGAATACAACTTCGAAGAGATCATCGGCACAAGCGCGACTCTGAAACGCGCGCTTCAGGATGTGGAGACGGTGGCGCCCACGGACTCGACGGTTTTGATTTTTGGCGAGACTGGGACTGGGAAGGAACTGATCGCCCGCGCGCTTCACAATTTGAGTGGCCGGCGGGAACACACATTGGTCAAAGTGAACTGCGCCGCGATTCCGACCGGACTACTCGAAAGCGAAATGTTTGGTCATGAGCGTGGCGCATTTACCGGCGCTGTCGAACAGCGCAAGGGGCGCTTTGAACTTGCGAACCGCGGTACAATTTTCCTCGACGAGGTTGAAGAGATTCCGCTCGAGCTGCAGCCGAAATTGCTGCGCGTGCTCCAGGAGCAGGAGTTTGAACGGTTAGGAAGCGGCAAAACGATCCGCGTAGATGTGCGGGTGCTGGCGGCAACTAATGCTGACCTCGCTCAGATGGTGGCCGAGAAAAAGTTCCGCAGCGATCTCTACTATCGGCTAAATGTTTTTCCGGTCACCCTGCCGGCCTTGCGTGACCGACCTGAAGATATTCCCCTGCTGGTTCACTTCTTCGCCCAGAAGTTTTCCCAACAAATGAAGAAGCCAATCAAAACGATTCCGACGGAAACGATTACTCGCCTCACTTCGTATGGCTGGCCCGGTAATATTCGCGAGCTTCAGAATCTGATCGAACGGGCCGTGATTCTTTCGCGCGGTTCTGTTTTGGAAGTTCCGTTGGCCGAGTTGAAGCAATCGGCGAATGACGTTCTAATGAATCAGACTCCGGGGCCCATGAATCTGGAGGCAGTCGAGCGCGAACATATCATGAAAGTCCTGCGTGAGACGGGTTGGGTGATTGGTGGTAATGCGGGCGCCGCCGCTCGACTGGGCCTGAACCGGACGACCCTAAACAACCGAATGCGAAAATTGGGCATTACGCGGCCTCGCCCGGCGTAGCGCATAAGCTGTTCCTTGGGTGCTAGTCTCAACGCGAGAAGCGCCGGCATCGGCTACTGCAGTTTTCATTCACACCCGTAGTCGGGAATGTTAAGAAAATAGGAAAATGCGTTTAAACGGCATTGATATAGTTGGCGCATCAAGCACCTGCTCAACGCGACAACTGTTCGGCTAACTTGTCTCATTGCCCTCTCCCCATGGGTTGGGTGAAACCATTCAATTGTTGGGTTCTCGTCACAAGCCCTCATCCCCGACCCTTCTCCCAAAAGGGAGAAGGGAGAAAGATCATCTGAATACACGGGTTAGATTCTGGTCTGGGCCCCGAAGGGCGGTCCGCTTATGACCATAGCCCGTCATTTGGCTCAATATGGTCACCTGAAAGTCCGGCTCGCCTGTAAGTCAACCCCCTCGGCTATTGAATACAAGAAAGTTCTCGTCAACAGACGGAAGACTCTTCTCTGGCAAGCGTGTTGCTTTGCGACAAAGGCCACGGAAGAGTATCGCTGGATTGGCTACGGTAAGGGGTATCGCAATCGGCTGGGCGACATAACATGAAGTCTTCGGTTGGTCACATCCTTTATATAGAGGACGATCAGGATACTCGCGAGCTGGTGACGTACGTGCTCGCCGTGAGCAATTACGAGGTCGTTGCCGCAGCGAACTATGAGGACGCATTGCTGCTGGCGCGAACAGAACACTTCGATTTGTACCTCATCGACAACTGGATGTCAGGGGGATCAGGAATCGATCTATGTAAGAAGCTTCGGGAATTCGATACCTCGACGCCAATTCTGTTTTATTCCGGCGCCGCCTATGAAAATGACAAGCAGCAGGCGTTTGCTGCCGGGGCGCAAGCGTATTTGGTCAAACCCGCCGAGAACGATGAGTTGATTGCAGAAGTCTTTCGAATCATCTCAGCCAGGAGAACCAAAGTGGCCGCGAGCCTGTCCAGACGGCTGCCGTTGAACAAGCCGTTGAAAGAGAGGGCCGAATCCAGCTAACAGTCTTGTCATTGCGATTTTTCGTTAGAGCCACACCGTAAAGCTATCCATTCCCATTGAGCCGTAAGAGACCGCTCTGACCGGGTAAGGTCAGATGATTCTATCCGGTCACGTCCTTTTCACCAGCCCCACAATACGTTCAAATCGCCGGCCCTTTCTCATCGCTGCGGCGGGCCTTGAGGGCATTTGGCGATCACTCAATAAGGCGTGGCCGGAATATTGCCTGTGTCTTGGTCCTGGTTTCGGAACATTCGATGATGGGGTGAGAGGGCGTTATGAGTTCGGGAGTGAGAGTTGTAAAGCAGGGAAGAAATCAGACCTTGAAGAGCTTGGCGCTCGGCCAGGATGAAAAGACAGAGCGACAAAGCGAGCGCGAAATTGCCAGCACAATCAAGAGTTGGATCGCAGAGCTCGAGTTGCGACGGCGATCCCGGCGGACCGAGGCGCTCCGTGCGCTCAAATAATGATCAGCAAAGCGGAGCAGAAGTTTTTGTTGAACGAAACCCAAATTGGAACAGACACGGGTGAATGAAGAGCGGTTATGCTAACTGGAGTCAGGAATATCTTATCGAAACCGAAGTTACTAATTCCAACAACAATTATCGCCATTGGTTTGGTCATTATCGGTGTGATCGCCGCAGTTCGATCGAACAAACCGGCGCAGGCCGCGCCGCGACCACTCGATGTTGAAGTAGTCCGAGTTGAGCCAGAGGACGTTCCGGTTTACAGCGAATGGATCGGGACGACCGAGGGAATGGTCAACGCCGACATCAAGGCGCAGGTGACTGGGTACCTCCTGAGACAGAATTACCAGGAAGGTTCGTTCGTAAAGAAAGGTCAGTTGTTGTTTGAGATCGATCCTCGGCCATTTCAAGCCATCCTGGATCAGGCGACCGGTCAGGTCGCGCAGTTTCAGGGCCAACTGGAGCAAGCCAACTCGCAGGTCTTGCAGGCAGAGGCGCAGGTGGCGCAAGCCAACAGTCAACTTTTGCAGTCGCAGGCGCAGCTTGCTCAGGCGCAGGCGAATCAGGTCAAGGCCCAACTCGATGTGAACAAGTACGCCCCGCTCGCGGAGCAGCAGGCAGTCACGCAACAGGATTACGACAACGCTGTCCAGGTTAACGTCGTTGCCAAAGCTCAGGTCGAAGCCGCCAGGGCCGGAGTCGAGACGGCGCGCGCCCAACTTCGCGCCGCTAGCGCCCAGATTGGAACAGCCAAAGCTGCGATTGCGACCGCGAAGGGACAAATTGAAAACGCCAGAGCTGCGGTGAGGACAGCAGAACTCAATCTGGGTTTCACCAGCATAATCTCGCCCATCGATGGAATTGCCGGCATCGCTCAGGCGCAGGTCGGAAACTTGATCAGCACCACGAGCGCTCCACTGACCACCGTTTCGACCGTCGATCCGATCAAGGTGTTTTTCACTCTCAGTGAGCAGCAGTACCTGAACTTCAACAAGCGCAACCTGATTGAGGCGCGACGAGGAGCAAGTGTGGTTCAAATCGAGCTTGAATTGATCCTCGCCGACGGAACCGACTATCCGCAAAAGGGAAGCTTCTTCTTTGCGGACCGCCAGGTCGATCAAAAGACCGGTGCGATCCGCATGGCCGGAATATTTCCTAATCCGGGAAATGTGCTACGCCCAGGACAGTTCGGTCGGGTGCGTGCGGTGACCGCAACGAAAACCGGAGCCTTGCTTGTTCCCCAACGCGCCGTCAGTGAGTTGCAGGGGAGTTATCAGGTCGCCGTAGTCGGTGGCGATAAAAAGATTGAAATGCGCCCTGTCAAAGTGGGCGAGCGGACCGGGTCAAAGTGGATTATCGAGGACGGATTGAAGGCGGGCGAGACCGTAGTTGTGGAAGGGACCCAAAAGGTCAAACCGGGGGCAGTAGTTAATCCGAAACCATACACCAAAGTTTAGAGTTACGAGGGCCATTAGCAGTTCCAGCAGTAAAAGGAGAAGAGCAATGTCAAAGAAACTCGAGGGAAAGATTGCACTCATCACGGGCGGGTCGCGTGGCATCGGTGCCGCAATCGCAAAGCGCCTAGCCGCTGATGGAGCGAGCGTGGTTGTAACTTACTCCAAGGGCGCGGACGGCGCTGCGTCTGTCGTCAAAGAGATCGAACGCGCCGGCGGAAAGGCGGTCGCGATCCAGGCGGATGCCGCCGACGCCGATGCAGTCAGAAACGCCGTCGAAAGCGCGGTTACGACATTTGGCCGGCTAGACGTGCTGGTGAACAACGCCGGCACGGCCATTCCGATGAAAGTCGAAGAGACGACGCTTGCCGACTTCGACCGCGTTTTTGCGGTCAACGTCCGCGGTACCTTCGTTGCTACTCAGGCAGCACTCAAACACATCAAGAGCGGCGGGCGAATCATCATGATTGGTTCGTGCCTGGGTGAGCGTGTCTTGATGCCCGGGATGGCGCCCTATTCGGCAACCAAAGGGGCCGTCAAAATGTTTGCGCAAGGGCTGGCGCGTGAACTCGGAGCGCGGGGCATTACGGTCAACAATGTCCAGCCTGGGCCAATCGACACGGATCTGAACCCCGCGTCAGGCGAGTGGGCCGCAGGCCAGAAAGCGGTCGTTCCGCTTGACCGGTATGGGAGCGCCGACGAGGTCGCAGCGCTGGTAGCGTTTGTCGCCGGTCCGGAGTCGTCATACATCAACGGTGCGAACCTGACAGTCGATGGCGGCACCAACGCCTGACTGTGCAACTTTTTTCCACGACTGGGAGCGAACCAAGACGATGATTTCGAAGCTCTTCATTAACCGGCCGATTGTGGCGATGGTGATCGCCATTGTCACGGTCATCGGTGGACTTGTGGCAATGGCGGGGCTGCCAGTGGCCCAGTTTCCGGAGATCGTGCCGCCACAGATTATCGTCAACACGACGTACACGGGCGCCGATGCCGTGACGATCGAGCAGTCGGTAGCAACGCCACTCGAACAGCAGATGAGCGGTGTTGACAACATGCTCTATATGCAATCGACGAATGCGAACGACGGAACGATGACGCTCACCGTTACCTTCGACATCGACACGAATCCCAACATCGATCAGGTCAACGTACAAAACCGCGTGGCCCAGGCGCAGCCAAACCTTCCCGCCGACGTTAATAACTTTGGTCTGAACATGCGCAAGTCAACGGGAATACCTACGCTGGCAATTGCAATCTATTCGCCGCATCAAAGTCACGACTCACTTTTTCTGGCTAACTACGCAAACATAAATATCAACGATGCACTCTACCGGGTTCCGGGCGTGGGTGAGGTTCGCCTTTTCGGCGCCAGCGATTACGCGATGCGCATCTGGGTCAAACCTGATTTGCTCGCCAAACTTGGGTTGACCGTTCCCGATCTTGCGCGCGCGGTTCAGCAACAGAGTACGGTTAATCCCGCCGGCCAGGTTGGCGCTGAACCGGCGCCGAAGGGAAAGGAGATGACTTACACATTGCGCGCGCAGGGTCGGCTTCAGACTCCGGAAGAATTTGCTCAGGTAGTGGTACGTTCAAATCCGGACGGCTCCGTCGTGCGGCTCAAGGATGTAGCGCGGATTGAACTCGGCGCGCAGAACTACCAGCAGATCGCGCGTTTCGGCGGGCAGCCCGCAGGCATTATCGCCGTGTTTCAGGCGCCCGGGTCGAACGCGTTGGCAGTGGCTGACGGTGTGAAGCAAACGATGGCGGACCTGAAGCAGCGGTTTCCCGCCGATTTTGATTATGCGATCGGGCTCGACACGACTCGTTCGGTTACCGAGGGCATTAGTGAGATCGTCAAGACGTTACTGATTGCGATTGTGCTGGTCATCCTGGTGGTCTTTATCTTCCTGCAAAACTGGCGGGCGACGCTGATACCGATGATTGCGGTGCCGGTCTCGCTGATCGGTACGTTCGCTGTCTTTCCGCTACTCGGCTTCTCAATCAACACGCTGTCACTTTTCGCTCTGGTGCTGGCAATCGGATTAGTGGTCGACGACGCGATTGTCGTGGTAGAGGCGGTCGAGCACCACATCGAGGAAGGTATGAGTCCGCGCGACGCGACGCTTAGGGCGATGGAAGAAGTATCCGGGCCGGTCATCAGCATCGCGCTCATCCTGGCTTCAGTTTTTATTCCGGTGGCGTTGGTCAGCGGAATCCAGGGTCGCTTGAACAAACAGTTCGCCGTCACGATCGCTGTCTCGGTTGTCATCTCGGCGTTCAACGCGTTGACGTTGTCGCCGGCGTTGTCGGCATTGATGCTGCGGCCACGCAAAGAAGCCCGTGGCCTGCTCGCTCGGCCTTTTGGTGTTTTCAATCGCTGGTTTGCGAAAGCAACACACGGCTACGTCAGTTTAAGCCGTGGACTGATTCGCAAGGTAGTCATCGCCGTAGTGATTCTGGCCGGCTTTGCGCTGGTCGACGCTTTCGTCGGGAACAGGTTGCCGACGAGTTTTCTTCCCGAGGAGGACTATGGCTTTCTTTTTCTTAACATTCAACTTCCGCCCGCCGCGTCGCTCGAACGAACGGACCAGGTCTCGCACAAAGTCGAGACGATCCTTAAGCAAACGGAAGGCGTGCAGTTTGTCACCAGCATTAATGGATTCAGTTTATTGAATCGGGTTTCGGCGAGCTACAACGGTTTTTGCTTTATCTCGCTGCAGCCCTGGAGCGAGCGCAAGCAAACAGCCGCGGAAATTCTCAAGACCGTCAACGGCAGATTGGCCGGCGAGGTGCCCGAGGCGATGGCGTTTGCCTTTAGTCCCCCGGCGATTCCGGGCCTGGGAAACTCTGGAGGCTTTTCATTCTGGCTCCAGGATCGAAGCGGCGGACCGGTCGAGCTTCTCGATCAGAATCTGCAAAAGTTTCTGGCGGCGGCCCGCCAACGCCCGGAACTTGCCGGGGTCGGCTCACAGTTTTCCGCGAGCTCGCCGCAGATTTACGCCGACGTAGATCGGGACAAGGTGCTTAAGCAGGGAGTTGCTGTGGGCGATGTGTATCAGACGATGCAAGCCTACCTCGGCGGTCTCTTCTTGAATCAGTTCAACCGCTTCGGCAGACAATGGCGCGTCTTCCTCCAGGCGGAGGGCGAGGAGCGCCTCAGCGACCGGGACATCGAACAATATTACGTCCGCAACAACGATGGAAACATGGTTCCGCTTTCGTCACTGGTAAGTACCCGCAGGATATCTGGCCCCGAGTATACCAATCGCTTCAATGTCTATCGCGCGGCCCAGCTGATTGGATCTGCCGCGCCCGGGTACAGCTCAGGGCAGGCGATGGCTGCTCTCGAAGAAGTGGCAAGGCAGACGCTTCCGCCTGAGATGAGTTACGACTGGGCAGATCTCTCTTATCAGGAGAGGAAGGCCTCAGGCACGACGACACGTGTGTTCGCGCTTTCGCTGGTATTTGTGTTCCTAATCCTGGCCGCCCTGTACGAGAGTTGGTCGCTGCCATTCTCGGTGCTCCTTACGATACCGGTCGCGATCTTTGGCGCATTTCTCGGCCTTTGGCTGCGCGGTTATGACCTTGATGTCTACGCTCAGATTGGTCTAATCGTGCTGATCGGTCTCGCGGCGAAGAACGCGATTCTGATTGTCGAGTTTGCCAAGGCAGAATTGGAAAAGGGTCGCGACTTGATTGACGCAGCCCTCGAGGGAGCACGCTTGCGCTTGCGGCCCATTCTGATGACTTCATTCGCTTTCATCTTCGGATCCGCGCCCTTGTGGATCGCCTCAGGCGCGGGGGCGGCCTCACGGCGCATCCTGGGTACGGTTGTGATCGTGGGAATGTTGGCCGCCACCTCCATCGCGATTTTCATTATCCCGGCGACTTTCTATCTGGTGGAAAAGTTTACGATGAGATTCAGCAGGAAGCATACGCCCGAAATTATTTCGCCGGCGCCGGAGCCCGCGCCAGCGGCAGGGGATTGAGATGAATCGGTTAGGTGAAATTGTTCAATGAGCCTGCGGAGCAGGTGAAAGTATAAAACCCACGGGTGGGGCGAAGCGGAACCGCGTGGATCGTAACGGACAAAGGTAGAAACGTTAGATGACGAAGATCGGAGACAGAACAGGTAGATTAACGACGGCCGTGATCGTATTTACTTTGGTCGCAGGAACGGCGCCTGCTCAAAAGAAATACGAGCGTCCGCCTATCAAAACGCCGAACACATTTCGTGGCGTCGATGCGATCGCGCCAGCTGATCAGACTTCTATCGGCGACCTCAAGTGGTTTGAAGTTTTTAAAGACGAAGAACTACAAAAACTGGTTAGGACAGCAACGATCCAGAATTACGATCTGCGTGCGGCGGTCGGGCGAATCAATGCAGCACGCGCCAACCTCGGTCTCGCGCGGTCGGATCAGTTTCCGCAGTTTGAGGCTGGTGCTGACCTTACCACTACGCGGTCGTCCAGAAACGGTCAGCAGGGCGCTTCCGGTCAGGGTGGCCGTACACGCAGTGTTGGCAGTGTCCTATTGAATCTTCTTAACTTTGAGCTTGACGTTTGGGGACGATTGCGCCAACAGACTAAAGCCGCACGGGCGGAGTTGCGAGCCTCTGAAGAAGATCGTAAGGCGGTGATGACTACCGTTGTCAGCGATGTTGCGGCCGGATACTTCAGTCTGCTTGAACTCGACAGCGAACTCGATATCGACAGACGCACGCTCGCTACTCGAGAAGACTCGCTAAAGCTCATCAAGCTACGCCAGCAAGGTGGCGTGGCGACAATGCTGGACGTTCGCCAGGCAGAAGAGCTGGTCTATCAGGCGTCTCAGACGATTCCCGATACGGAACGAGCAATCGAGCAGACTGAAAACCAGATCAGTTTGCTTTTGGGCAATAACCCCGGAGCGATTACCCGTGGTCAGTCCCTGACGCAACAACAGGGACTGCCAGCCGTGCCCGCCGGCTTACCTTCTTATCTGCTTGAGCGGCGGCCGGACATTCGCGCCGCGGAGGAGAACCTTGAAGCTCAGCACGCGCTCGTTTATGCAGCTAAGGCCGCATATTTCCCGCGCATCAGTTTGACGGGGTTCCTCGGCTTTCAAAGCAATCAGCTCTCGAGCCTGTTCACTGGCCCAAGCGGAGCCTGGAGCTTCGTGCCCCAGATCACACAGCCGATATTTACCGCGGGCCGGCTCAAATCAAACGTGAAGTTTGCAGGAGCACAACAGGAATTGGCGTTGGTGCAATACGAGCAAACGATTCAGACTGCTTTCCGCGAAGTCTCGGACGCACTGGTCCAATATCGCAAGGTGAAAGAGATTCGCACGCAGCAGGAGCTGTTGGTGACCACGTTGCGCGACCGATCTCGGCTGGCTTACTTGAGATATCAGGGCGGGGTTGACACGCTGCTCAATGCTCTCGATGCAGATCGCGATCTATTCAATGCGGAGTTAAGTCTGGCTCAAACCCAACGCAACGAGTTATTGTCGCTGGTCCAACTCTATAAAGCGCTGGGCGGAGGTTGGCAAGAATGAAGTGTTATGAGCGAATGCCGGTTGACACCAGGTAAAAAGAAGTAGGCAGCGCGCAAGTGTCTTGTGTTGAAATCCCGTAGGGATGAAATGTTTATAGAAACAGGATTCATACAAATGTCGAAGCTCCGGAGGAGCGAAATGTGTGGCGGAAAAGGCACATTGCGCTCCTCTGGAGCTAAAGGATATTTCCCGGCAGTGTGAGCTATAAACATTTGGCCGCTCTGCGGCCAGGACACGATCTGTAGGGTGGACCTTTAGAGAGTCATACAGACTATCTTGCCTGGATGAGTGATGGCAAAGAGTTGCACACATGCCGATCAACTTAGACCAGCCGCGCCGCGCAGCGATGGCTGCGAAGAGTGTCTGCGGACTGGAGACGATTGGGTGCATCTGCGACTTTGCCTCACCTGCGGGCATGTTGGTTGCTGTGATGATTCAAAGAACAAACATGCTACGGCGCACTTTCATTTAACCGGGCATGCGGTCATCGAATCTCTCGAGCCAGACGAGAATTGGCGTTGGTGTTACGTCGACGAGATAATTTTTGCTCCTGAAGTCGCTCAAGCCGACACGCCAGCAGATGAAAGCGAGAACGTGATGCGTGATAACACTCAGGCACCAAACGGTGCAAGCAATGAAAGGACGCCGTCAGCGCGTCAGCCGCTACCCTTGGTCGGCGATGCGTCTGCGAACGGTCGCAGCAGTGGCATGTTCAAGTCAATCTGCCAAAGAGTGCGCCGCTGCAATAAGAAAAACCTGGAGCCGACGATTGAGTTAGCCGTCGAGATTGCCCGCGAAGGCCGCGAAGGTCGCCGCATCGGCACCCTTTTCACTTTTGGCGACGCTGATGCGGTGCTCGCGCGCTCCCGGCCGCTGATTCTCGACCCGCTCGCGGGGCACCCCGAGCTGTCGCGCGAGATCAGAGACCCGAATCTTCGTGGCACGATTAAGGAGCTCGCACAGCTGGACGGCGCATTTGTAGTCTCTGATCAAGGAATTGTTCTATCAGCTTGCCGCTATCTCGATGCCATGGCCTCCGACGTGGTGTTACCATTCGGCATGGCAAGCCGGCATCTCGCCGGAGCTTCAATCTCTCAAGTTACAGACGCTGTGGCTATCGTGGTTTCCGAAAGCTCGATGGTGAGGGTATTCGATGACGGCAAACTGGTGGCAGAGATCATTCCTGAACTCTGGTTGATGGATCATTACAACATCCAGCTGTCCCAACCCTACCAGGAAGAGCGCGTGGGTGACCTGGCTGTGATTACGGCCAGAGGTTAATAGGCAATCCGGTTTCTTACAGTACAGAGCAGAACAACCATCAAGAAGGAACGTTCGCTTAATTCCATGAACAATCGCTGGCATGGCCTGCAGGCGAGCTATCGTCTCAATTCACTCGAGCGGCAGCTTCGGTTCGGGTAAGTAATTCTCTGCCTTTTCAGACTCTTCCGTCAGTTCAACCACCTTCTCGATGAAGAGGTGTAGCCCTTCAAGGCTTACGTTCTGCTCACGCTTCATGCGGCAAAGCACAGCCGCGCTGTCACTGTCGAGGTAGTTGAGCCCGTCGAGTTCGAGAGTCACGGGCCGCCTGGTCTGATTACGTACATCTCGGCAAATCTTCTCCAGCAACTCTGCGTCTCTTAGATCGAGCGTACCTTCCACCTTGAACACCGTCGCCACGGTTCCGGTATCTCTCGCTCTGCTCTCAGGATGAGAACGATCAGGCTGACCGTTCTCTCCTACACCTTTGAACGTCGAGGCTTCACTCCTTTGCCTCTCAATTTGCGTAATGCGCGTCGCCATTGTTACCTCGTAAGGTTCCCCTCCACATGTTACGAGTTGGGATTGCAAGTGCCCTGCCACGTCTGAGCGCCGGACCCGAAGATGATTTAGTATGGTGTTTTACAGCGGGTAATCTGTGTGAGAGGCCCTCAGCTTGTCAATTACCGACCCAACGGTAGTGCTTGCTGTGACCATAGTTCGCCACATGACCGTACCTCGTCATGTTATCAGTCAGAGAAACACCATACCGCGCTCAGATTGACCTTGGTTTGATCTTCCAATGGAATCTCAAGCTTCGCTTCCTGTTCGTAGCGGTAGGCATTGCGTTGACTCCGTTGAGCCAAACCGGACAAGAATCAAACATTGTTTGTAAGTATTGAAAGGAATAGTGCCGAGGGAGGGAATCAAACGCCGTCAAAGTAATGCGGCATGAGACAACTTGCATCAGGAGCGGAAGCGATCACAGTCGATACCGTACTTCTTTACTTTGTATCCCAGGATACGTTCGGTCGTGTCCAGCAGTTGCGCCGCCCGCTTGCGATTTCCGCGGGTCGTCTTAAGCGCATCCTGAATGAGGTCGCTCTCGTAGGCTCCCACTGCGCCATCGAGCGAAAGCCGCGTGACGGTGCCTGACTTTTCGGCAGTCTGCAGGGTTGGCGGAAGGTGATGTCCGTGAATTACCCCAGTCTCGCAAACCAGGACCGCGCGCTCAATGATATTCTCCAACTCACGAACATTGCCCGGCCAGTGATAACTGGCCAGCATATCTATCGCCGTGGTTGAAATCCGCTTGATCCGTTTGCCGTGTTCACGTGCGAACTTCTCTAAAAAATGATCGGCGAGCAGGAGCACATCAGACTTGCGCTCGCGCAAGGGCGGCATGAAGATCGTAAAAACATTCAGCCGGTAGTAAAGGTCCTCCCGGAAGTGTCTTTCCGTGATTGCTTTCCCGAGATCCTTGTTCGTGGCGGCGACCAGGCGCACGTTAATCTTGATTGTGTCGGTGCCTCCCAGCCGCTCGAATTCCCGCTCTTGCAGCACGCGGAGCAGCTTAATCTGGGTGGATATATTCAGGTCGCCGATCTCGTCGAGAAATAACGTCCCGCCCTCTGCCAGCTCGAAGCGCCCCTTCTTGCGATTCTGCGCGCCGGTGAATGCTCCCTTTTCGTAGCCAAACAATTCAGATTCGATTAACGTCTCCGGCAGCGCCGCACAACTGACTTTGATAAAAGGCTTGTTCGCACGCAGCGAGTTGTAATGAATGGCGTGAGCGATTAGCTCTTTTCCGGTCCCCGATTCGCCCCGCAAGAGGACCGTCGTGTTCGTTCTCGCTACCTGGGTTACCTGCTCGTAAACCTGTCGCAACGGATTGGAATTGCCGATCAAATGGCTGAAATCATAACGCTCGCGAAGTTCCTGCTTGAGGTGGATGTTTTCGTCCAGCAGGCGCTGTTTGTCTGATTCGATCAGGTGATCAACCTTGATTGCCTGGGCGATCATCGTGGCAATAATCGAGAGGAACTTTGTTGCTCGGTCGTAGTCGCGATCGGCCTGATACTTAAGATCGACGCCGAGTGTTCCAACCGGCTTGCGGTTAACGAGGATTGGGACGCAGATAAAAGTCAATTCCCGCCGGCTGAGTGCCGTCTTCCTAACTCCCAGCCGATCGAGAAACATCGGTTCGCGGCTGACCTGGGGCACGACGACCGGCTTGCCGGTCTCGACGACTCGGCCCGTTATCCCTTCACCGACTCTGTATTTAATTCGGCGAACTCCACTCTCGTCCAAACCATGAGAAGCAGTTATGCGCATCTCGAGCGTGTCCGGATCGAGTAGCATTACCACTCCCCGCATCATGCCGTGATGACGATCCAGCGTTTCGAGGACCCGCGAAATCGCGCCCTTTAGTCCATAAGTTCCCGCCAGCGTCTGACCCGTTTCAAGAAAGGTCGCTAGTTCTCGCGCTTCCGCTTGTTCTGGTTTCATTTTCCTAAAAGTAACAGGCGGCAGATAGCCAGGTGCGCCTTGCTCCAGGGTTGTCTGACCAGGATTGGAGATTGTGATGTCTTCCTTCACTTTAAAGCAAAGGCTGCAGGTTCCAGCGATAATTCATTAAAACTTTAAGCGCTGATCGTAGAGGTCGAGGTTGTCAAAGTCAAAATAAGATTTTTTATGACGGAATTAATTGTACTAATAATGTCGCGCTTAGGCAGCCAGGTCTTGCACAAACATCTCCTCCGCGAGAGTTTTTCTGCGAAGCCGTGCACTCAGAGAACCGCGAGTCTTACTTCTCGTTAATGTGATTCTTAGCGTGTTTGTGCAGGATTGTGAGAAAGGCTGCGGCGGCATGCGAGAAAATTATCCCGCGAGGATGTGTGACCCAAAGCGTGCGAACAGATGTCAGATCCTCGACCGGAACACTGACCAGAGAGCCGCGCTCCAGCTCTTCAGCGACGCACATGCGGGGAACGAAGGCGAGGCCCACCTTTAGTTGGACGAAACGTTTGATGGTTTCAATTGTTGCCAACTCGAGGGTGATATTGAGCGGCGTATGGTGTTGAGCGAAAGTCTCCATGACTTTGTGGCGCGAGCCGGTCTTGACGTTATGAGCCAGGAACGGTTCGTTACCAAGGTCTTCAACGGCAACGGATTGACGTTTCGCCAAGTGGTGTTCGGGGTGCATGATTAGCACGAGTTCATCTCGCAAAACTGGAAAAGACTCCAGATCGCTGTCTACCGGCTCAAAAGCCAGGAGCGCGAAATCCACGTTGCGGTCAAGCACTTCCCGAGGCAAGCGCTCCGACGCGTGACGGAAGATTTCCACCATGATGTTTGGATAAAGGGCCCGATAGTCAAGAATGAGGTGAGGCAGAAGATACAACGAGGTACTTTCGTTGGCGCCGATGCGGACCCGCCCCCGCTTAAGCGTCCTTAGCTCCGAGACGACATCGATGGTCTGATCGCGCAATGAGAGAATGCGCTTGGCATAATCGTAAACGAGTTTACCGACCTCGGTGAGCGCCTGAGTCTTCTGCGAGCGCTCAAAGAGGGGTGCGCCGATCTCCTCTTCAAGACGGCGGATGGCGATGCTCACGGCAGGTTGGGTGCGGTAGACGCGCTCGGCGGCTTTCGAGAAGCTTCCTTCTTCCACGACAGTCACGAAAAACTCCAGTTGCGAAAACTCCATAGGTCCGTAGCCGCCTTCGTTCCGCGGATACTAACACAGTAGATTTGCTTTGCGGATAAGATCAGGAATTAAAAGCCAGGTGGAGGCGAGGATTGAATCCGGTAGATTCAAATCTGAGGGGTAACACCGAAAATCAAAAAACGAACTCACTTTAAGCGAAAAGCATTTTGCTTGCTACCCGATGCGGTTCTCATTCACACCGCGGCTTTAGCCCGGTGTTACGGGCGCGCCAACGAAATCCGGAACCGTTTTAACGGTTTCCATCTCCAGGCGATTAGCCTGCCAATCAGCGCGCCCGGATGGACCGCAGCCCCTGATGTCAATACGTTTTTGTTCTGAACTCACATCGGCACTACAAAAGTGTCACTGCCTGCCCTTCGCATTGAGTCGAGATAGCGTGAGATTTATGAGGGCCAAAAAAAAACAAATTATGCAAAGGGTCGTTAAGCATGTAGATTGAATTCGTCGAATTTCACGCTGAACGCAAGGATCGCTCGCCGCAGCTGGAAACGGCATCTGGGCATTGTGATGGCAGGTCAGGAACCAAATTCATCGCTGTCTTATTGGGCAGGTTTTTCGTCAGGGTCGGGTTTCAGCGGCTCTATTGGTTTCGTTGTCAGTGTAGTGGGGAAACCGAAGAACAGCTCCTGATGGCCCACGACCTACGCTAAGTTTAAAGGCCATCAACGAGTTCAGTTGGTGGCTTTATTCATATGTTCGGAACCCGAGATCGACGAATGACAGAGCCGGTCTTCCCTATGAAGCAAGGACTCTACGACCCGCAATTCGAACATGATTCGTGCGGGGTCGGATTCGTCGTCGACATCAAAGGGCGTCGCTCTCGCCGGATCGTCGAGCAAGCCATTCAGGTGCTCTTGAATTTGGAGCATCGCGGCGCTTGCGGGTCCGAAATCAACACCGGCGACGGGGCAGGAATTCTCTTGCAAATCCCCCATGCCTTCTTCGCACGCGAGTGCGAGAGGCGGAAGTTCAAACTGCCACGCGCAGGCGCCTATGGAGTGGGAATGGTGTTCTTTCCGAAAGACCCTGGCAGCCGGCGCGAATGCGAGCGCCTGTTCGAGACAATCGCCAGGGAAGAGGGACAGCGCGTGCTCGGTTGGCGCACCGTGCCAATTGACGATTCGGGGATAGGGCCTACAGCAAGGGCCTCGCGGCCGGTAATCCGACAGGTTTTCATTGCCCGCGATGAAAGCATCTCGGATGATCTCGACTTTGAGCGCAAGCTCTACGTCATTCGAAAGCGGGTCACCAAAGGCGCCAGGCGAGGGATTCACGAGCGAGGCATGTTCTACGTTTCCAGCCTCTCATCCCGAACAATTGTTTACAAGGGGATGTTGACCGCCGGCCAACTGATGGCCTTTTACCCGGAGCTGGGTGATCCGTCCGTTGAATCGGCGCTCGCTTTGGTCCATTCGCGGTTCAGTACTAATACGTTTCCCAGTTGGGCGCGGGCACATCCCTATCGGTACATCGCCCATAACGGCGAGATCAACACGCTGCGCGGAAACATCAATTGGATGTTCGCGCGCGAAAGTAAGTTCAAATCGAAAGTTTTCGGTTCGGACCTGCACAAGATTCTGCCGGTGATAGATCCGGATGGCAGCGACTCAGCGATGCTCGACAACGTGTTGGAGATGCTGAGGCTCGCCGGCCGTTCGTTGCCACACGCGATGATGATGATGGTGCCTGAGCCATTTAGCCGTCACGAGTCGATGAGCGAAGAGAAGAAGGCGTTCTACGAATACCACTCCTGTTTGATGGAACCGTGGGATGGTCCCGCTCTAATAGCCTTTACTGATGGTACCCAGATCGCTGCGGTGCTGGACCGCAACGGGCTGCGGCCATCACGCTACTACGTTACGAAGGACGACCTCGTGGTTATGGCTTCTGAGGTCGGGGTGCTCGATATTCCGCCCGATCACGTCTTACTGAAGGGACGACTGCAACCAGGGCGAATGCTTCTGGTCGACACGGAAGCAGGACGGATCATTGACGATGAGGAGCTGAAGAACCGACTCGCGACGGAATATCCCTATGGGCAATGGCTCAAGGAAAACCTTATCGCCCTCGACTGCATTCCCTCGCCGGTGGTTGAGACCGAGCCGGACACTGCAACCGTGCTCACCCGGCAGCAGGCATTCGGTTACAGCAACGAAGATCTCAGCTTGTTGCTCTCACCGATGGCGCTTGATAAGAACGAAGCGGTTGGTTCGATGGGCACGGACACGCCGCTGGCAGTGCTCTCTGAACGGCCGCAACTCCTCTACAATTATTTCAAGCAGCTTTTCGCGCAGGTGACTAATCCACCCGTCGACGCGATTCGCGAAGCGTTGGTGATGTCCACCGACACCACCGTCGGTCCGGAAGCGAATATGCTCGAGCCGGCCGCTGAGTGTGCCCGCCAGATCAAGCTGACTTCGCCGATTCTTACCAATAAGGAACTCGAGAAGCTAAAGCACCTTGGCGATGCGGGTTTTTCGGGATTCAGGTCCATCACCCTCCCAATGTTGTTCCCGGCGGACGACGGCAGGCGCGGGCTTGAGGACGCACTGGATAGTCTTTGCCGCCGATCGGGCAAAGCCATCTCGGAAGGCTACGGCATCATTCTTCTCTCCGATCGTGGCGTCACGCGCGACCACGCTCCCATTCCCGCTTTGCTGGCCGTTTCAGCAATTCATCATCACCTGATTCGTGAAGGCACGCGCACTCAAGTCGGTTTTGTTATCGAGAGTGGCGAGCCCCGCGAGGTACATCATTTCGCATTGCTGCTCGGATACGGCGCCGCGGCAATTAATCCCTATCTGGCGTTCGAGACCCTGGGCGACATGATCCGTCGAGGCCTGCTGAACGGGGCAGACGCCGATCGCGCCGTGACGAACTACATCGAGGCCATCAACAAAGGGGTGGTCAAAGTCATTTCCAAAATGGGCATCTCGACGTTTCAGAGCTATTGCGGCGCGCAGGTCTTCGAGGCGCTCGGTCTCGATCAGGATTTCGTCGATCGCTACTTCACCTGGACGCCATCACGCATCGGCGGCATCGGGCTGGATGTAATCGCCGAAGAAGCGAGGATGAGGCACAGGCGAGCCTTCCCCGATCGCTCTCCCAATGGACGAACCCTCGACAGCGGTGGGCAATATAACTACCGGCGCGAGGGTGAATACCATCTGTTCAATCCCGAGACGATCCACAAGCTCCAGCATGCTTGTCGGGTGAACAGTTACGAGGTCTTCAAACAGTACAGCAAGCTGGTTGACGATCAGGCGCAGCGGCTTTGCACTCTGCGTGGCTTGATGGAACTCAGATCTGAACGCAAACCAATTTCGATTGATGCAGTTGAGCCGGTTGCACAGATCGTTAAGCGCTTCAAGACAGGCGCAATGTCCTACGGCTCAATCAGCAAAGAGGCACACGAGGCGCTGGCCATTGCGATGAATCGGATTGGCGGTAAGAGCAACACCGGCGAGGGCGGGGAAGATCCTGCGCGCTATTTCGTTGATCCGAACGGCGATTCGCGAAACAGCGCGATTAAGCAAGTAGCGTCGGGTCGCTTTGGGGTAACCAGCAACTATCTGGTCAATGCCCAGGAATTGCAGATCAAAATTGCGCAGGGCGCAAAGCCTGGTGAAGGTGGGCAACTACCTGGGTACAAGATTTACCCGCATATTGCCAAAGTGCGGCACTCGACTCCGGGAGTCGGCCTCATTTCGCCGGCGCCGCATCATGACATCTACTCGATTGAGGATCTTGCCGAGCTGATCTACGACTTAAAGTGCGCGAACCCACGCGCTCGCATCAGCGTCAAGCTGGTAGCCGAAGTCGGCATCGGCACAGTCGCCGCGGGTGTTGCCAAGGCGCACGCCGATGTGGTGCTGATCAGCGGACACGACGGCGGCACGGGCGCATCACCGCTAACCAGCATCAAGCATGCGGGTGTGCCGTGGGAACTCGGTCTGGCTGAAACCCACCAGACCCTCTTGCTCAACAACCTGCGCGGCCGCATTACGATTGAGACCGATGGCCAGCTAAAGACCGGGCGCGACGTAGTAATCGCTGCTTTATTGGGTGCAGAGGAGTTTGGTTTTGCGACGGCGCCGCTCGTGAGCCTGGGGTGCATCATGATGCGCGTCTGTCACTTGAACACGTGTCCGGTGGGTGTTGCGACGCAAGACCCCGCCTTGCGCGCCAGGTTCGGCGGCGATCCGTCACACGTGGTGAACTTCATGCATTTCATTGCGCAAGAAGTCCGCGAGTTGATGGCAGAGCTGGGCTTTCAAAAGCTCGAGGAAATAGTAGGCCGCACCGAGTGCATTCAAAGACGCGGGCCCGTTGAACATTGGAAGGCACACGGGCTCGACTTTTCACAAATTCTATATCGACCCGACGTACCGGAGAAGGTTGACCGGCGTTGTGGGACGGTGCAGGACCACGGGCTGGAGAAGTCTTTGGATCAAACCCAGCTGCTTGATCTGTGCAAGCCCGCGCTTGAAAGAAAGGTTCCGGTTTTGGCCACGCTTCCGATCCGCAATGTCAATCGCGCGGTGGGAACGATTCTGGGAAGCGAAGTAACGCGACGTTACGGCGTAGACGGACTTCCGGAGGACACAATTCGCCTGCACTTCAACGGCTCAGCCGGGCAAAGCTTCGGCGCGTTCCTGCCACGTGGTATCCGGCTCAGTCTGGAAGGCGACGCTAATGATTATCTCGGTAAGGGATTGTCAGGCGGGCGGATTGTCGTCTACCCGCCGCGAGCCGCGACGTTTATCGCGGAGGAGAATGTGATTATCGGCAACGTTGCGCTGTACGGCGCGACGAGTGGTGAGGCGTACATCTGCGGGGTCGCCGGAGAACGTTTCTGCGTACGCAATAGCGGTGTCCAGGCCGTAGTCGAAGCCGTCGGCGATCACGGTTGCGAGTACATGACCGGAGGGCGTGTCGTTGTTCTGGGAACAACGGGGCGTAACTTTGCGGCAGGAATGTCGGGCGGTGTCGCTTACGTGTTTGATGAACAGGGCGATTTCTGGCGTCGCTGCAACCAGGAGATGGTTCAACTCACGGAGTTGGCGGATGAAGAAGAGATCGAGGCAGTCAAAGACATGATCTTTCGCCACGCCGAATATACGGGCAGCGGCCGCGCGACCGAGGTGCTGCTCTCGTGGAATGAATGGCTGCCGAGATTCGTCCGTGTCATCCCCAACGACTATCGCCGTGTGCTCGAAGCGCAGAAGCAGATGAAGAGCGACGGCATGACTTACGAAGAGGCAGAGATGGCAGCCTTCGAATTGAATTCGCATGACCTGGCGCGCGTGGGCGGAAAATAGGGCATTGCCGATTGGCGATTTCCAATTGCCGATTTGAAATCGCAACTCATCGGCCTGTGGCGCTCTTTTGAATCGGACGTTCACCACTTGGCACGGGTATAAATCGGCAATCAATCGGCAATTGGCAATGGGTAAGACTACCGGCTTCATGGAATACACGCGCACGCTTCCGGCCCCACGGCAGCCGGCAGCGCGTGTGTTTGATTGGCAAGAGTTTCATCAGCACTTGCCGGAGTCGCATTTGCGCGAGCAGGGCGCCCGCTGCATGGACTGCGGTGTACCGTTCTGTCATACCGGCCAGATCATTAACGGTGCTGCTTCCGGCTGTCCGATCAATAACCTGATTCCAGAGTGGAATGACCTTGTCTATCGTGGCCACTGGCGTGAAGCGCTCGATCGCCTGCACCAAACCAATAATTTTCCAGAGTTTACCGGTCGCGTGTGCCCGGCGCCTTGCGAGGGATCGTGCGTGCTCGGCATCAATGATGCTCCGGTAACAATCAAGAGCATTGAGCAGGCAATTATCGACAAAGGATTTGAAGCCGGCTGGGTTGTGCCAAATCCACCCGCCGCGCGCACCGGCAGGAACGTAGCAGTGGTGGGTTCGGGCCCGGCGGGTCTCGCTTGCGCCAGCCAGCTCAATCGGGCTGGCCACCTGGTGACAGTCCTCGAACGCGCCGATCGCGCGGGTGGATTATTGATGTACGGCATTCCGAATATGAAATTGGAGAAGACGATCGTTCAACGACGATTGGATCTGATGGCCAGTGAAGGAATCAGATTCGTGACCGGATTGAACGTTGGTCAGGACTATGACGTCGAGCGCCTCACCAGGGACTTTGACGCGATTGTTCTTTGCGTCGGTGCAACGCGGCCACGCGATCTTCCGCTGGAAGGAAGGAATCTTCGGGGAATCCATTTCGCGATGGAGTTTCTGGAGACCAACACAAAGAGTTTTCTGGACAGCAGCCACGAAGACGGACGTTATCTTTCCGCGAAGGGCAAGGACGTAATCGTGATCGGAGGCGGCGACACCGGTACTGACTGTGTGGGAACGGCGTTGCGGCACGGCTGCCGGAGTCTGGCCCAGTTTGAAATTTTGCCGCCGTACCCGGAACAACGCGCGCCAGACAATCCCTGGCCGCAGTGGCCCAAAGTCTATCGACTCGATTATGGTCAGGAAGAAGCAGCAGCTGTGTTCGGCGGTGACCCTCGGGCCTACTCAATCATGACCAAACGCTTCCTCGGTGACGAGAACGGACATTTGCGCGCGGTGCAAACGGTCGCGGTCGAATTGAACACGGGAAGCAAAGGACAGCCAGGACCTCGTGAAGTACCGGGAACCGAAAGGGAGTGGCCGGCGCAGTTAGTCCTGCTTGCTCTCGGCTTTCTGGGACCGGAAACGGAAGGGTTGTTGTCTCAATTGGGAGTACTGATCAACGAGCGCGGAAATGTTGGGGTTGATCAGGACCAGATGACCAGCTTGCCAAAAGTCTTCGCCGCAGGCGACATGACTCGTGGGCAATCTCTGGTTGTCTGGGCCATTGCGGATGGACGACGTGCCGCGAAGGGCGTTGACAAGTTTTTGATGGGAGAGACGGTGCTCCCCTAACAGAGTTTTGGAGTGCCCAGAGTTCGGAGTACCGACTTTAGTCGGCGTTTTTCATGAGCTGGCCGACTAAAGTCGGTACTCCAAACCTGATGATTGACTAATAGAAATGATAGCTGAACAACAAATCTCGATTTCGTCAGACCGCACGGCGCCAGCGATTTTGGATCAAAAATTTCCGCGTGGCGCGGAGATCTTGATCGAAGCTCTCGTGCATGAGGGGGTCGACTCGATCTTTGGGTATCCCGGCGGCGCGGTGCTTCACATTTACGATGAGTTATGGCGCGCGCGCGACCGCATCACGCACTACCTTGTGCGTCACGAGCAGGGGGCGGTGCACATGGCGGAAGGTTATGCGCGAGCTTCAGGACGGGTAGGCGTCGTCCTGGTCACTTCGGGCCCGGGCGCCACCAACGCCGTGACCGGGATCGCCAACGCTTACATGGATTCGACCCCGATCGTGGTAATCACGGGGCAAGTTCCTCTGCCGCTTATCGGCACGGATGCGTTCCAGGAGGTTGATACCGTTGGAATTACCCGGCCTTGCGTCAAACACAACTATCTGGTGCGCGATGTGCGCGACCTGGCGGCGGTAGTTCATGAGGCCTTTCATTTGGCGCGGACGGGAAGGCCCGGGCCGGTAGTGATCGACATCCCGAAGGATGTGTCTGCCGCTCCGGCAGATTACTCACGACTGGAAAAGATCCGCTTCCCATGCGTTGAGAAGAGATCTCGACCCGAGCCTTTGAGTGTGAATCGCGCGGCTTCAGCCATCCTCAAAGCAAGGCGTCCCGTGCTTTACGTTGGCGGCGGGATAGTCAATTCCGGCGCGTCAGCCCGATTGCTCGCGTTTGCCGAACGCCTGCAACTTCCGGTCACGCCGACTCTGATGGGCCTGGGCGGCTTTCCGTCCGGGCACTCACTGTCGTTGGGCATGCTCGGGATGCATGGAACATTCGTGGCTAACATGGCCGTCGCCGAGAGCGATCTCCTGATCGCGGTCGGCGTGCGTTTCGATGATCGAGTGACGGGAAAACTGGCTACCTTTGCTCCACACGCGAAGGTGATTCACATCGATATCGATCCTGCCAATGTGGGTAAGAATCGTGCGCCTGATCTTTCACTGATTGCTGATGCGGGCGAGGCGCTCGCGGCTCTGTATGCCGAAGTCGAATCGCTTGGGGAGGGCGCGATCGATCAAAGCAAGCGGCAGCGGACGCGATGGTGGGAACAATTGCGTTCATGGCAACGCGAGCAACCGCTGCACTTCTCAGGAGGCGGGGATCACATTAAGCCGCAGCAGGTGATTCGTGAATTGCACGGGTTGACGAAGGGGCACGCGATCATCGCAACCGACGTGGGGCAACACCAGATGTGGACGGCGCAGTTCTATCCCTTCAAACGGGAACGTCAGTGGATTACCAGCGGCGGCCTGGGCGCGATGGGCTTTGGTGTGCCCGCCGCAATCGGCGCGCAACTGGCCTTTCGTGATCAACTCGTCGTCGCGGTCGTCGGCGATGGTGGGTTTCAAATGACTAACCAGGAACTGGCCACGGCGGTGCAATACGATCTCCCGGTAAAGATCCTGGTCATGAACAACGGGTACCTGGGAATGGTGCGGCAGTGGCAGGAGATGTTCTACGACCGCGCCTATTCGGAAGTGGATATATCGGTGGCGCCTGATTTCGTCAAGCTGGCGGAGGCGTATGGCGCTTTCGGCGTGCGCGCAACTTGTCCCGGCGATTTGGCGGGTGTTCTTGAAGCGGGCCTGGCGCATAAGGGGGTAGCGGTAATCGATGTCCTGGTTTCCAAGGAGGAGAATGTTTTCCCGATCGTTCCCGCCGGAGCAAACTCGCGTGACATGATTTTCCAGAGTGAAGGAGTTTAGGCATTGCCGATTTTCGATTGCCAATTGCCGATTTGATTCTGCTGACTTCAGTTGAATCGCAAGGCAGGAAGAGACCTGGCAAGAAGGTAATCGACAATCGGAGACTCGACAATCGCAAATCGGCAATCGGCAATTGGCAATAGATATGAATCACACGCTTTCCATCGTGGTCGCAGATCAGCCCGGAGAGCTTTCGCGGATCGTCGGGTTGTTCAGTGCGCGTGGATTCAACATTGAAACGATTGCGGTGGGCGCGACGCTCGATCCGCAATGGGCGCGCGTCACTATCGTCACGAGCGGAGACGATCGCACCATCGAACAGATCGTCAAGCAGTGCGAACGGTTGGCGCGCGTGCGCGAGGTGCAGGATGTAACAACCAGTCCCCACATCGAGCGTGACATGGCATTGATTACCGTTAACGCAAAACCGGGAGCGCAGCGGCAGGAAGTCCTGAGTCTAATCGGCGTGTTCCGCGCTAAGGTCGTCGACATTTCTCACTCACAGATGATTGTCGAGGCTTCAGGGAACAAGGAAAAAGTGGAAGCCTTTATCGAACTGCTGCGGCCGATCGGCATTCATGAAATCACCCGCACGGGCCGGATCGCGATTGGTCGCTTATCAAATGGCGAAGAGGCATCAAACGAATGACAGGAGAGGTTGATTCGATTGCTGTTTAGAGCCTGTGAAGCGAGGCGACAGGTGTCAGAACCCGGAGCGGTAGCGACGGGCTCCAGCATTCAATTCAATCGGTCGAGTAAAACCGTCGTCTGATTTCGGCTGATGATTGACATGCGCTTGTTTCGTCATCCCGGGGTTCCGCTCCGCTTCACTCCGGGCCGGGGTCCCCAGCCGAGCATCTCGGCTGGGGTGGAAGACTTTATGCTAACGATCGCCTCGCGAGCTTCATAATGAGCTGGTAGAAATTAGTTGTGAGTTCACACTCTTGAGAGGATTGAAACCATGAACATCTATTATGACAAAGACGCCGACCCAAGTGCCTTGCGCCGGAAGAAGATTGCCGTCATCGGCTACGGCAGCCAGGGCTTTGCTCAATCGAACAACCTGCGCGAGTCGGGCTGGAACGTAACGGTCGGGCTGCGCCAGGAAAGCCCTTCAGTTGCCAAAGCCGAACAGTCCGGTCTGCGCGTGTTGCCGGTCGCCCAGGCCGCTGCCGAAGCCGACCTCGTCATGATGCTGGTGCCCGACGAACTGGCGCCGGAGGTCTACGCGCGGGATGTGGCCGAATCGATGACCCCCGGAAAGTACCTGGCTTTTTCGCATGGCTTCTCGATTCACTACGGCTTCATCAAACCGCCTGACGACGTCAACGTGTTTATGGTAGCGCCAAAGGGACCGGGGCATCTGGTGCGGCATGAATACAAACGAGGCGCGGGCGTGCCGTGCTTGCTCGCAGTCCACCAGGATCCGACCGGCGACACGCGCCAGGTTGGTCTCGCGTACGCCTGCGCAATCGGCGGCGGTCGCGCCGGCATTATCGAAACCAACTTTCGCGAAGAGACGGAAACGGATCTCTTCGGCGAGCAAGCTGTGTTATGTGGTGGGTTGACGGCTCTTATTAAAGCTGGGTTTGAAACCCTAATCGAAGCCGGCTATGCGCCTGAGATGGCTTACTTCGAATGCCTGCACGAAATGAAACTGATCGTCGATTTGATATACGAAGGCGGCATCTCGGAAATGCGCTATTCCGTCTCTAATACGGCCCAATACGGTGACATGACGCGCGGACCTGTTGTAATCAACGACGAGACAAAGCGGCGCATGAAAGGTCTTTTGGCGGAAGTCCAGTCAGGCGCGTTCGCAAACGAATGGATGAAAGAAAACCGTCGCGGCCGCCCTCGTTTTCAGGAGCTGGAAGCACAAACAAAGGCGCATCAGATCGAGCGAGTCGGGGCGCAATTGCGCGAAATGATGCCCTGGCTTGCCGAGGGGAGGCTGGTTGATAAAGCAAAGAACTAGTCATGAACAATGCTCGTAGCCAGACGATAACGCGCGGGGTCGAGCGCACACCGAACCGGGCCATGCTCCGAGCCGTGGGCTTTCGCGATGCCGATTTCGATAAACCCATTGTCGGAGTCGCCAACGGCTACAGCACGATCACGCCGTGCAATATTGGTCTGAATACGCTGGCGGAACGCGCGATCGATTCTCTCCGGAACGCGGGAACGATGCCGCAGGTATTCGGCACGATCACCGTCAGCGATGGAATTTCGATGGGCACCGAAGGAATGAAGTACAGCCTCGTCTCTCGCGAAGTAATCGCCGATTCGATTGAAACCGTGTGTCAGGCGCAGAGCGTCGACGGTCTCATCGCCATTGGCGGCTGCGACAAGAATATGCCCGGTGCGATGATCGCTATCGCGCGCCTGAACATTCCGTCAATCTTTGTTTATGGCGGGACGATCAAAGCCGGACGCTACAATGATGCAGACCTTACGATCGTCAGCGCCTTCGAAGCCGTCGGCCAGTTTTGCGCGCACCGGATCGACGAAGAGGAGCTGCGCCAGGTTGAACGCCACGCTTGTCCCGGAGCAGGTTCCTGCGGCGGAATGTACACCGCGAATACGATGTCGTCGGCTATCGAAGCCATGGGCATGAGCCTGCCGTATTCTTCGACTATGGCCGCTGAGGACGCGGAGACAGCCGAGAGCGCCGCGCGTGCCGGCTTTGTGTTGGCCGAAGCAATTCGCAATGAAATCCGGCCGGAAAGTATTCTGACCAGGAAGGCTCTTGAAAATGCGATTGCAGTTCTTATGGCAGTCGGCGGTTCGACCAATGCTGTCCTGCACTTAATGGCAATCGCGCACGCCGCCCGAGTGGCATTGTCACTTGACGACTTTGAGCGAATTCGCGAACGGGTGCCCGTTCTCTGCGACCTGAAACCGTCGGGTCGTTACGTGGCAACCGATCTGCATCAGGCAGGCGGGATTCCACAGGTGATGAAGATGTTACTCGCGCACGACAGACTGCACGGCGATGCGCTAACTGTCACGGGCCAAACGGTAGGCGAAGTTCTAAGAAATGTGCCGGCCGAGCCGCCGGGCGATCAAGATACAATCCGTCCATGGGAGAATCCAATCTATCCGCAAGGTCACCTGGCAATCTTGAAAGGCAATCTGGCAACTGAGGGGGCAGTGGCAAAGATCACGGGCGTTAAGCATTCGAAAATTGTCGGTCGAGCGCGGGTATTCGACTCGGAAGAGAGCTGTCTGAAAGCAGTTCTCTCCGGAAAGATCAAAGCGGGTGATGTGGTGGTGATTCGTTATGAAGGGCCGAAAGGGGGCCCGGGCATGCGCGAGATGTTGGCTCCCACCTCCGCGATCATTGGCGCAGGTTTAGGGGATGCGGTCGGACTGATTACCGACGGACGATTTTCGGGCGGGACCTATGGAATGGTCGTAGGACACGTCGCTCCGGAGGCGGCGGTAGGCGGTGGCATTGCGCTGGTCGAAGAAGGCGACTCGATCACGATCGACGCAGAGGCGCGTTTGCTGCGATTGAACATCTCCGAAGAGGAGTTCGAACGCCGTAGGTCGGCATGGATTCCGCCCCCACCGCGATACCGCCGTGGCGTCCTGGCCAAGTACGCCGGTCTGGTATCGAGCAGCAGTCTCGGTGCGATCACGGATGGTAGTGATGGTGAGGCAAATCTGAGGCAGGCAAAGTGAACGGGCTATTGGCGCTTCTACTGGGCGAAGTGCCGCGATTCCCGGGAGTGGCCTGACCAACCATTGACAAGGAAGCGCTAGCTGACGTATAAGACCAGTTGCTGATTATCTGAGCTGGAAATTCATGAGCTTCAGTAGAACTCATCACCACCATCATTCGCACCACAGTGCCAACCATCATTGGCACCAGGGCAGCGCGTTGGCGGTTGTGATTCAAGACTCCGGAGCTAAGTTAGAGTAAGAAGAAGCACAAACCGAAACCTTCGGGAACCCGCTGCCAAACGTACTTTGGCGGCGGGTTCTTTTTTATTCTGACGATCGGCTGAATTCTATGACTGAGCCACTGTCCAAAATCCCAAACGGCCTGCGCTACTACTTCGGCCAGGAGGCCCGTCTGAGGCGGCTGATCGAAGAGACCTCCATGTCGATTTTTGAGGGCTGGTCCTATGAAGAGATCATTACCCCGACGCTGGACTATTACTCTCTCTTCGAGCGGGGCATGGGGCCTTTGGAGGCGCATCAGGCTTTCAGGTTTACGGATAGTGATGGCCGTCTGCTCGCGCTCAGACCTGACGTCACGTCTGCAATTGCCCGGGCAACCGCAACTCTCTTCGCGAACCGCCCGCGGCCCTTGCGTCTTTGCTATGCCGCACCTGTCTTTCGCCAGCATGGGCAATCAACTATCGAATGGCGACGAGAGTCAACACAGATCGGCTGTGAGTTGGTAGGTCAGAACAGCGTTGCGTCGGACATCGAAGTGTTAGCCATCGCCTGCGAAGTTCTCCGAAGCTTGCATCTCGACAGCGGGTACGTGATTACCCTTAACGACGTAGAAGTCTTCAACGGCGTCGCCGAGAGTCTGGGATTCGATTCAGGTGACCGCGACCAGTTGCGACAACTCATAGACGGGCGGAACGTGGCTGACCTGGAGTCCTTTCTCGCTTCGCGCGCTTCTGCGAAGGACGGCCGGGCTATCTCGCAACTGATTCGGCTTTCAGGCAAGTTCGAAGCGCTCGCCCGGGCGCGCGGTGTTATTACGGACGCGAGATCCATCGCCGCGCTCGATCGCCTCGAGAATCTTTGGCGCATCATTGAATCGCTCGCCCTGACGGATCACTTCGAAATCGACCTCGGCGATGTATCGAGGCTCGACTATTACACCGGACTCACTTTCAAGGTCTATATCGAGGGCGCTGGAACGAGAGTTGGAAGCGGGGGACGCTACGACAACCTGACAGCTAATTTCGGCAAGTCTGAACCCTCAGTGGGGTTTGTGCTTGATCTCGACGCGCTGGCCGGCCTGCTCCTGGCGGGCAATAACGCTGCCATGCTCGCGGCGCCATCGGAAAGAAGGGTGCAATGCCTCATAGACAACGACGATCTCTCTGCGCTGTTTTCTGAAGTCATCGAGAGGCGCACGCGCGGTGAGCGCGTGCTAATCAGTTCTGGCGAGGTGACGCCGTGACCCAATTGACGATCGCCATTGCCAAAGGAAGATTGCAGTCAGGGGCGCTCGAGTTGTTCGCGAATTCCGGGCTGTGCGACACCAGAGATGCGCTCTCGTCTCGTCGTCTGGCGATAGAAGATGAGTCTGGCCGCTTTCGGTTCATCTTCGTGAAGCCAATGGACGTCCCAGTCTATGTGGCGCACGGTATCGCGGACTGTGGCATTGTCGGCCGCGATGTGCTGATGGAGTCGGAAGCAGATCTTTTGCAACCGCTCGCGCTCAGCATTGGTCGCTGTCGCATCGTGGTTGCCGCGCCGGCCGGTATGCGTGGCGGCGGACAGGGGATGTTGCGAGTGGCGACTAAGTATCCGCATATTGCCGCTGCGTTCTTTGGAGCGCGCGGCCAGTCCGTGGAGATTATCGAGCTGTCCGGCTCAGTCGAGCTCGCGCCCGTCCTGGGCCTGGCTGATTGCATCGTCGATCTGGTTGAAACCGGCAGGACATTGCACGAGAACGGTCTTAGCATTGTTGAGGTTATAGCGGAATCAACCGCACGGCTGGTAGTAAATCGGGCCAGCTATCAATTGAAGGCGAAAGCCGTGGGCACTTTAATCGCCGCCCTGGAAGCGGCAAGGTGCGAAGGAGTCTTGCAAAGTGATTGAGGTGATCTCAAGCAGAGATAAGGACCGGCTCGTGGAAACGCTTAAACGTATACGGGGCCGCAATGTCGCCCTCGATGGACATCTATTGAGCGAGGTCTCGGCGATCATGCACGACGTGCGCGCGCGCGGCGATGCCGCGCTCATCGAGTACGCCGCGCGATTTGACGGCTGTGTCATTCAACCTGCGGAGCTGCGCGTCGACGAAGAATCTCTGCGCCGGATCGCTTCCCGCGTCGAATCGCGTGTGCTCGAAGCGATCCGCGAATCCATTCGAAGAGTTCGTGCCTTTCATGAGTTCGAGCTCCCGCAATCATGGGTGATGGAAACCGAAGCGAGTGTGCGCCTGGGCCAGCGTATTACTGCCATCGACCGCGCCGGTTTGTATATTCCCGGAGGAACTGCCGGCTATCCTTCAAGCGTCGTGATGAACGTTGTGCCGGCCCAGGTTGCCGGCGTCGGCCGGGTGATTGTCGCTACGCCACCACGCACGCTTCAGGAGAATCCGGCCGTGGCGGCAGCGCTGGTTGAGCTGGATGTGACCGAGGTTTACGCCGTGGGCGGCGCGCAGGCGATCGCCGCGCTCGCGTTCGGTACCGAAACCGTACCGCGGGTGGACAAGATCACCGGGCCTGGGAACCGGTACGTTGCGGCGGCGAAGAAACTGGTCTTCGGTGTGGTTGGGATCGATTCGATTGCCGGGCCGAGTGAGGTGGTGATCGTGGCGGACGATACGGCTCGCGCCTCGTACATTGCCGGCGATCTTTTAGCCCAGGCCGAACATGGGGAAGATGCGTCTGCAATACTGGTGACGACCAGCAACACGCTGGCGCTTGAAGTTGTCCGCGATCTCGCAATCGAGACCGGCAAACTCTCCCGCGCCAGGGTGATTGAAGAATCACTCGCCCGGTACGGCGCAATTATTGTGGTCGCAGATATGGAGGAAGCATGCGCAATTGTCAACGAACTGGCGCCGGAGCATCTGGAGATCATGGCCCGTGACGAAGAAACTATTGCGTCACGTGTTCGCCATGCCGGAGTGATTTTTTTCGGCCCGCATTCACCAGCAGCAGTCGGCGACTACCTGGCGGGTCCCAGCCACGTTCTGCCGACCGGCGGCGGGGCGCGTTTTTCATCCGGCCTCGGCGTCCACGATTTTCTCAAGCGAACCAACACCGTGAAGTTTTCGGCCGCCGAACTCAAGCGCACTGCGCCCCTGATTGCGGCGTTCGCTAATGCTGAAGGTCTCGACGGCCACGGGCGTTCGGCACTGATTCGTCTGGAGCAGAACTGAAAATGAGCAATCCTTTGACGAGCGTCAAGACGCGTGTGCGTGAGTTACGACCTTATTCACTTCGACCTGACCGAGCGCGAGTAAAGTTAAATCAGAACGAGAACCCCTGGGACGTGCCCGTTAGGATCAAAGAGGAAACGCTAAGGCGCATGAGCGAGTGCGCGTGGTCCCGTTATCCGAACTTCACGCCTCGAAGATTGCATGAACGGCTGACCGAGTTCAGCGGCTGGACAGCTGACGGCATCATTGCCGGTAATGGATCCAATGAATTAATTCAGGCGCTTTTAATGGTCACCGTCGGAGAGAGAAAACGCGTGCTTATCAGTGAGCCGACGTTCGCTCTGTACCGGCAGATCACGACAGTGCTTGGAGGTGAAGTCATCAGTCTTCCGCTGAATGCGGACCTGAGTTATGACGTCACGGCCCTGAAAGATGCAGTCCGTGACTTGCAGCCGGAAGTGACAATCGTCTGCTCTCCAAACAATCCCACCGGTTGTGTGCTGAGCGATGATGACTTGCGTCTGCTACTGGAATCGACGAATGGTCTGGTTGTTGTCGACGAGGCCTATCACGAATTTGCTGAGCATTCGGTGGTTCCGCTCCTGCGGCAGCATGAAAACCTTGTGGTCTTGCGGACCTTTTCAAAGGCCATGGCGATGGCGGCATTGCGCGCAGGCTATCTCCTCGCCGCGCCGGAGTTGACGAGTGAGATCGGCAAGGCCGTGCTTCCCTATAACCTGAACGTCTTTTCGCAGACTGCCGCCGAAGTAGCTGTCGAGATGTATGAGAATGAGTTGCGCCCGCTGGTGCGGAAGATCACCGCAGAGCGGGAGCGATTGTTCGAGGCCCTGACTGGTATCAACGGGCTGACGCCGGTCCGCTCGCACGCAAACTTTGTTCTGGTGCGATCGGCAATTGATCCAAAGCATGTCTTCGCGGAATTAGTCAACCGAAGTATTTTGATTCGTGACGTGAGTGGTTATCCGATGTTGAGCGAATACTTTCGCTTCAGCGTTGGCACTCCTGAAGAGAACGATCTGTTGATTGAGTCATTGAGGGAAATATTTGGGGCGTAGAGCGGCACCCCTTTGGATGTCCGCCAAGCTCCAGGAACCTATGGTCAAGTGTCTTCGACCCGTAGCGTCGGTATGAATCTAGCCCGGCGTTTCAACGCCGGAACCAGGGTGTTCGCTGATCTCGTCGCGTAGCGACGATTGAAAAATCAACAAAAGGTTTGAGGCGTCGCGACGCGAACGCACCGTTGCCGCTTCTCGGCCTTGAAAGGCCGGGCTAAATTCATACCGACGCTGCGCGTCGGGAATTACCTGATCAGAGCTTCCTTCAATTTGTCGTTGAGTGCCGGATAAGTGAGGTGAAAGCGATGAATAAACCTGGAGACAATTCTGCGCAGACCTCGGCGCGGGTCGCGCAGGTCCACCGTAAAACTAAAGAGACCGACGTAGGTCTGAAGCTTGACCTGGATGGTCGTGGTCAATCCCGGATCAATACCGGGCTGCCTTTTTTTGATCACATGCTCGAGCTGTTTGCCAGGCATGGATTATTCGATCTCGACGTTTCCTGCAAAGGCGATCTCGAAGTCGACGATCATCACTCGGTCGAGGATGTGGCCCTCACCCTGGGGCAAGCATTGACACAGGCGCTCGGCGACAAAGTAGGCATCAAGCGTTATGGCGAGGCGATAGTTCCAATGGACGAAGCCTTATGTCGCGCGGTGATCGATCTCTCCGGGCGATCCTATCTGGTTTATGAAGTGAAGACCCGACGCCAGAAGATTGGTAATTTTTCTGTTGAGTTGGCTGAGCACTTCTGGCGATCGTTTGCGGACACGGCGAAGTTCAATCTGCATATTGACTGTTTGCGCGGTCGCAATACGCACCACATTTTGGAAGGCACCTTCAAAGCCACCGCGCGCGCCCTGCGGCAGGCCGTCGAGCGCGACGCGCGCATCGCTGGTGTATTAAGTACGAAAGGAGTCCTTTGACCATCGCTGCGGTTTCATCCGGCAGATGGGCTATTTGCTTATGCCCCAGGTAGGCATCATTGATTACGGCGTCGGCAATCTGCGTTCGGTGGAAAAGGCTTTTGCTGCTACCGGATGCACGGCGGTCGTGAGTTCCGATGAACAAGTCCTGCGTCAGGCGGAACGTTTGGTGCTGCCTGGAGTCGGCGCCTTCGGCGCCTGTATGAAAGCCCTCACTGAACGCGGTTTCGATGAGCTTGTGCGCGAACGTGTCGCCAAAGGAACACCCTTGCTCGGCGTCTGTGTTGGGATGCAGATGCTTTTTGAAGAATCAGGCGAGTTTGGCATTACTCCTGGCTTGGCGCTATTAGCCGGCCGTGTTCGGCGTTTTGCAGGCGACCTGGTTGTGCCACAGGTTGGATGGAATCAGATCCGGCAGCGAGTCACTCATCCTTTATTTGAAGGGATAGATGACGGAGCGTTTTTCTATTTCGTTCATTCCTATTTTTGCGAGCCTGACGATCCTGCAGTCGTCATGGGAGAGACTGAATACGGTGCGACGTATGCTTCCGTGGTGGCACGCGGCAATGTTTGGGGCGTGCAATTTCATCCGGAGAAGAGCCAGACGGCGGGCTTGAGACTGTTATCAAACTTCGCGCGGTCAGGCGTAATGAAGTCAGTACCACCTGCGTGAGCAGGTGGGTTCCGCGGTCAACTCGCGCGTTGGAGGTTAGACCCACCCGCTGACGCGGGCGGTACTGACTTCAAACCCGTCGCAGAAGACGGTATACAAACTAGAGCTGTGTCGAACAACCATGCTGGCAAAACGAATCATACCGTGTCTGGATGTAGATCAAGGCCGCGTGGTGAAGGGGATTCGTTTCATCTCGCTGGTCGATGCCGGCGACCCGGTTGAGCAGGGGAAACGATATGACGCCGAGGGCGCGGACGAATTGACCTTTCTGGACATCACCGCGTCGTCAGACAAGCGCGACATCGTTGCCGCGTTGGTCAGGCGCGTGGCCGACGAAGTGTTCATTCCATTCACGGTGGGCGGAGGTTTGCGCTCGTTGGAAGATATTCGCGCAGTGCTGCGCTCGGGCGCCGATAAGGTATCGCTCAATACCGCGGCGATCGAGCAGCCGCAGTTGATAAGCGAGGGAGCAGAGACTTTCGGATCGCAGTGCATGATCGTCGCAGTTGATGCCCGTCGGCGCGATGCCGCCGACCCGACCAAGGGGTGGGAGGTCTATACGCACGGCGGGCGGCGCCGGGCCGGACTTGACGCGGTTGAGTGGATCGCGCGGGCTGAGAAACTCGGTGCGGGTGAGATTCTTCTGACCAGTATGGATCGCGACGGCGCAAAGGATGGTTACGACATTGAGCTAACGCGCACGGTCTCTGATAGCGTCCGCATTCCCGTCATTGCGTCGGGGGGCGCGGGCAGGCCCGAACACTTTTATGAGGCATTGACCGCAGGAGGCGCCAGCGCGGTGCTGGCTGCATCGCTCTTTCATTTTGGCGAGTACAAGATTGCGGAGGTGAAGAAGTATCTCCGCGAGCGAGGAGTCGTGGTGAGATGAAGATTGCAATCGCAGACCTAAAGTTTGACGAGCGCGGCCTGGTTCCGGCGATTGTCCAGGACGCGAACACGCTGGAGGTGTTGACGCTCGCCTACATGAATGCCGAAAGTCTCAGTCGAACTCTTGAAACCAACGAAACCTGGTTCTGGTCCCGCTCGCGCTCGAGTTTGTGGCACAAGGGCGAGACTTCCGGCAATAAGCAGACCGTCGTAGGCATCGGTGTTGATTGCGACCATGACGCGCTCAGAGTCCTGGTTGTTCCCGCAGGCCCTGCCTGTCACACCGGCGCTCAGACGTGTTTTCACCACGAACTGCAGGAGGCCCAAGCGGAAGGCCGGGCTGAAGCCGGAGCCGAAGACAGGAAAGCTGATCTGGGCGAGGTGCTCGGGCGCCTTTACGCCCTCATCGAGTCGCGAAACCGGGAAAGACCAGAGGGCTCCTACACGACATATCTATTCGATCAGGGCCTGGACAAGATTCTCAAAAAATTGGGTGAGGAATGCGCCGAGACAATGATCGCGGCAAAGAACGACGACCACCAGGCTTTGGTTAACGAGTCCGCTGACCTTCTCTATCACCTGTTAGTGCTTTTCGTTCAGCGTGGTTTGACGCTTGACGAAGTGCAGCGCGAACTTATGAGTCGCGGCGGGAAGGGAAGTGAATGACTTCGGAAAGGTCGGAACTCAAGCACCTCCTGGATTTCGCCGTGCGATTGGCGGCCGAAGCCGGAGACATTACTCAACGCCACTTCAAAGGGTCGTTTGTGGCCGAACGCAAAGATGATAACTCTTTTGTGACGATCGCCGATCGGGAAGCCGAAAGGTTTCTGCGCGCCAGCATCGAGCAGTCCTTTCCAGACGACGGCATTCTCGGTGAAGAGGAAGGCGAGAAGATCGGAACGTCGCAGCGCCGTTGGATTATCGATCCCGTAGATGGCACCTACTCCTTTGTTCACGGCGTTCCGCTCTATGCGGTCCTCATTGGCCTGGAGATCGACGGCGAATCAGTTTTGGGAGCGGTTAATCTTCCGGCCCTGAATGAACTTGTCTACGCTGCGCGCGGCCTCGGTTGTTTCTGGAACGGTGAGCCGGCGCGTGTCTCGGCAACTAAGTCCCTTAGCGAAGCCCTGCTCCTGGCGACCGACTTTGGAACATCCGAGCAATATGGATTTGGTCGAGCTGCCGAAGCGTTGCAGCGGCAAGTGAACGCGCGCCGCACCTGGGGTGATGCTTATGGTCACGTGCTGGTAGCGACAGGACGGGCCGACATCATGCTCGACCCGGTAATGAACGTTTGGGATTGTGCGGCGCTCCTTCCAGTCGTTGAAGAGGCTGGGGGATCTTTCACCGACTGGCAGGGAAAGAGAACAATCCACGGCGGCAATGCTATCTCAACGAATGGATTGTTGTTCGATGACGTGATGGAAACGATCGGAGGAGTTAGATCAGATCGATGATAGTTATTCCGGCGATTGATCTGCGGCAAGGTAAGTGTGTTCGTCTTACGCAGGGTCGCAAAGAGGCGGTCACTGTTTACGATGGCGATCCGATCAAGGTCGCGGAAGCTTTTGAAAACGACGGTGCTCAAATGCTTCATGTAGTCGATCTCGATGGCGCATTTTCTGAGCCTAACGGACGCAATCGCGAAGTACTTAGGGACCTCGTCTACGCCGTAGGTATTCCGGTGCAATTTGGTGGCGGGCTGCGCTCCAGCAAAGACCTCGAACAAGCCGTAGGCTTAGGTGTCGCCAGAGTAGTGATTGGCACGCTCGCCGTCGAATCACCTGACATGCTGACAACGTTAGTCGAGCTAATCGGAGGCGATCGCCTCGCAGTCGGGATTGATGCGCGGAATGGGCAGGTTGTGACTCGCGGATGGGAATCCGAGGAGCAAATGAGCACATTGACTCTGGCGCGCCGGGTTGCCGCCGCCGGAATCGAGCGAATCATTTATACAGACGTCCAGCGCGACGGTACGCTCGGTGGGCTAAATATCGATCAAACGTGCTTGATCGCGGAAGCGTCTGGTCTGAAGGTAACGGCCTCTGGCGGAGTCGCATCTCTTGAAGATCTGGAACGGCTCAGGGCTGCGAGCCATTACGGTGTCGACAGCGTGATCGTCGGAAAGGCCCTCTATGAGGGACGGTTCACCCTCCAGGATGCGATTGCCATGTGTGCCTGAGAGCGAATATGTCCTCGGTAGCTTTGCCTCAAAAGCCTGAAAGTGCGACCTCTCATTCACACCGGGCTTCAGCCCGGTGTCAGGCGACGTAACAAAATTAGGAAACCGTTTCAACGGCATCAGCATAGTTGACGCATCAAGTATCTGCCCAATGCCGCAATTGCCCTCTCTCTGGGAGAGGGTTGGGTGAGGGCTTGACCCTTGAAGCGCTCTTACCGTGACCTTATGAGAGATGATTTCGCTCGAGGAGCGAAATCATCTCTCTTAAACATTCAAGTGTTAGATCGACTTCCTAAGCCCTCATCCCCGACCCTTCTCCCAGAAGGGAGAAGGGAGAATGGAGATCCGAATACGACAACGTAACTCCTGGGCTGGACTCAACATCTTGACTCGTGAAGTATGTCATTACCGTTTCAACGGTAACAATATACTTGGCAACTCCACAGGCTCTGGACTCCGGGTGTTGGTTGTGAGGCATTCAAGATTTCTCAGACAGTTGAAGCGCAGACTATTTCAGTCGGCTTCAAAAATGTAATAAATACCGGCAGCAATGACCAAGAGAGTTATGATGAGGGAGATTACCCAATGATCGATAATCGCTGAGATGAAGAACCTTGCAATTAGCAAGACCGCTATGCCTCCGACTACTGTCGCAATGAGTGAACCTGCGGTAACGGCAGGCGATGATTTGTAATTGTCTGGCATTATCAAGTCCTCTTCACTGTATGAGCAGCTACCCAAATCAACCCGAAACCAATCACATCTGGAATCCATATACGAAACCATGTGGCATAAGGTTCGGGAGCGATAAACGAAAAAATTGGCAGGGCAAGTAAAATGATAAGGACGCTGGGAAATAGCACAAGCAAGAAAGTAAGGTATTTTCCGCCGCTAAACGTCTTACCGGCAGCCCAGCCGAGAATGAGGGTTAGGGAAATGACATATAAGTCGAATTGCACACCTAGTCTATTTGCTAACTCTGCGGGATTCGCCTTTAATTTTTTGATCTCTTCAAAGTTTACTATCGCCAAAGTTACAAATTGAAAGAGTACGATCAAAAGAACACCAACAAGAGCAATCACTACCTCTTTACCGATATCTTTCGCAGCGGTTGCATTCGCGGCCGCTGCTCTACCCTCTCCATTCATAATCTGCTCCTTGAATCAGGCAAGAAACCTCAGAGTTAAACTGGGCGCGGCGGGATGCGTGAGTCAGGCGACGGCTTTCTTCTTGGCTAGCTTCTTTTGCCGCTTTCGCTTGAGTTTAGCTTCCTCTTTTAGGACGGCTTCCTTCGGTACGCTGAATACCGTTCGCACGGCATGATCCAGACGCTCCCAGGGAGTCTTGCCCGGAACTTTGGGCGGAGATTCAGGTTTCATCGTGGCCCATCATACCGCATTCTCTCGGTTTCGGGTTACTTCTTGCTGACTGTTACTAGGGCCACAATAAGACCGAGCAGACTTATGGCCGCTGCAACAAGGGGAGTAATGATTCTTATCCACCATTCGATGTTCTTACGTTTTTCCTCTTTGATGAGCTTAGTCACTCCAAGCTCACCACCTTCTGAAAGCCATTCTGTAACTGCCTCATCCGGCATTCCGTCTTCATAATCATTCGACCACCACGCGGTCTTCTCTTGTGCGGAAGGGACTTCAATGGCCAATCTGTGCGCCTCGTTAAGAGTGGCGGTCGATCTCACTCGTTCTAAGGTTGTCCGTCTTTTTCTCTGGGCCTGGTCTAACCTTCGGAAGTGTTCGCGATCAGCGTCTGTTCCAAACAACACAAGCTCGCCTTTCTTGTTTAGTTTAGCTTTGCGAGCTAGTTCGTTCATAAAGTCGTTCTTTTCGGCCTCATATTGAGCGATCTCTAATTCAAGTCGGCGGCTTATCTCTTTGCTGCTTTTCTTTTGAAACCGCTCCATCGACTGTCTGAGAAATTTTCGGGCTCTAGTCGGCATGGTGAGATCCGGGCCAGCTTATACACCTGCAAGGCGAAGCGAAGCAATGTTTTCAGGTCACAAGCAATGACGGTATAGCCGCGTCGAAGTGATTCTAGGCAGCGAGTTGAAGGCGAGACTTGAATGGAAGTACGTGCATTCTGTCCGTGAGCAATTCCGATAGCTTTGGCACTTGCAGATTGTCGGACAAAAACATAGCTTCCGATCCCTGATATCGGCCTTGCGCTGTGTAGTGAATTTTGTAAACGATGCGGCGATGCTCCTTGAACAGTTCATTACGGATAGCGGCATAGTCGTAGGTTACGACCCACCGACATTTTAGGCGCGTGATCGCTTTTGCCAGTCTCTTATGATCCGCAAGTTCGTAATCATTGAGGTACAGCGCCGCGCCTTTTTCGGGCTGAAGCCCGGTGTGAATGAGACAGAGTCTAGGCTTTTGAGGCAACGCGTGGTTGTTCCGAGTGGCCCGGCTGGAGGAGTCGCTTTAACGCGCCTTCTTATCTCCGCTGCCCAACCACAACAAGCCATCGATTATCAATCGATCCTGAATTGTGTTGTCGAGCGTATATGACAACGTCTTGTTGGTAGCGTCATACTTGTGCTCATAGTCAATGTCGTTGTGACCCATGTTGAGATAGAGCATCTTGTAGTTCTTGTTCGTCCAGACCACGGGATAGTACCCGCTGCGCCAGATCTCGTTCTGTTTTGGCCCGGTGCCCAGCGGAAAGCTGGTCGAGTCTATCGAGAGCAGAATGTCTATGTCAGGATTTTGTCGCAGATCTTTCTCCCATCGGTACCACTCGTTTGGCGAAGACTTGAAAGTCTCAGGCAGGTGGCGAGTCGCCGGATGCCTGTGGTCTTCGACACGCAGAATCGCCGATGTAGGTCTCCACGTGTTGCTGACGTATGAGCCTGACCCGAGAAAGGTGTTGTGATACCAATCCCAGTTTTCCGGATACGCTGAAGGTGTTAATGCAAAGCCGGCAAAGTGAAAGCCCATCCAGCCCCCGCCGTGCTCCATGTACGTCTTAAACGCAGCTCGTTGGGCAGGATCTTCGGGACGAGTATCCAGAAAAATAACCACCTGATATTTGGCGAGAAAGTCTAAATTCAGGTTCTGCCAATCGGATGTGCTGTCATAGCTGAACTTGTATTTGGCCGCCACTTCAGGAAACCATCGGTTGGCTTCACGGACAAAGCTGATATGCGCCGGATCCTGTTTGGCAGTAAAGAACGCTATGACTCTGAACTTCGGGTTGCCGCTGTTCGCGTTAAGCACTGAACAGGAAGAGATGAGCACTGCAACGCCTAACGCCCTAAGGGCCTTCAGGGCAGACATGGGGAAGGTTCTATTCATGCTCAACCCTCTCCTTCAGTTCCATTTGGTTTGCTCGCCACTGCGACAACCGGGAGAATAGCCATGAACCGCGAGAGCGCCAACCGAAAAGGATTACGCTGAAAGCGCTAAATCTTTTGACAAGTCTTAGCCGGTCGTTATACTCGGCGATTACGCTCATGGATTGGATATACAACCACCCGCCTGTGGTTCAATCATGAAAGTGACCGGTTATTTTAGCGTCGTTCTCTTCCTCTTGCTATGCACTGCATGGACGTCTGCCGGTGCAAGTGTCGGATCAAAGCAGTCGAAGCCCTGGCGGGCCTTACATCTCCTCGACTACAAGAACGATAGTGCACTGGATGCACTCGGGCAGAATCTTGAAAACCTCGCGAAGCAGGGAATTAACGTAATTATTCTCGAGGTTGACTACAACTTCGCGTTCAAGTCTCACCCAGAACTTAGGCGAGGAACAGATCCGATTACCCGCGATGGAGCGCGAAGATTCGCGGCGCAGTGCAGGAAGTTCCACATCCGGCTGATTCCTGAGTTTCAGTCGCTCGGTCATCAGTCCTGGAAGGCTGAAACTTTTCCTCTCCTCAGCGTCTACCCAGCCTTCGACCTTACGCCTGGAGCGTTTCCCAACAACGAGGGTATCTATTGCCGCGAATGGGATCCGCTCAACCCAGAGGTCTGGCGAGTCGTCTTCCAGTTGATGGACGAGATCATTGACGCGTTTCGCGCCGACGCCCTTCACGTCGGTATGGATGAGATCTTTTTGCTGGGCTCCGAACTGTCGCCTTCGATGAAAGGCAAAGACAGTGGCGTACTCTTTGCAAAAGCCGTCAACGAAATTTACGCTCACCTCGTGCCCAAGCGTCATGTCGAGATGTTGATGTGGGGCGATCGGTTGATTGACGGCAAGAAGTACGATTTCGGAGAGTGGGAAGCCTCAACTAACGGAACTGCTGCAGCTATCGACCTGATCCCGAAAGATGTCATCGTCTGCCCATGGCACTACGAACAGAGGAGCGATTATCCATCAATCCCGATGTTCATCGATAAGGGCTTCAGGGTGTTGCCGGCCGGCTGGAAGAACCTTGAGGCGACAAAGGCGTTAATCGAATTCAGTCGCTTGCATGCTGGTCCCAGAATGCTCGGCCATATGTTCACCACCTGGGGAGTAAAAGAGGATGCTCTCGTAGATTTTCCACCGCTGGTCGAGGGATTGAAGCTTCTGAGAGACGAGCGGCGTCCTTAAGTTTTTCGCAAGCCAAAGTCCACGTCTGAAGGAAGAAGGGAGAACGGAGATCCGAATACGACACCTGGGCTGGACTCAACATCTTGATTCGTGAAGTATGTCATTACCCTTGAAAGGCCGGGCTAAATTCATTCGTCGCTCTGCGACGAAGAACAGCTCAATAGTCTGTGCCGTCGCCTTATTGCGCCTCCTGCACCAGTCGTGAGAACTCATGCAACTCGACTGCGTTCAGATCGGATACCGCCCAATAGTTCATGCCTGAGTTGCTCCAATGCAGAAGATTGTACCCCTGACGTTTCGTGGAAACTTCGCCGATAGCATTACTTTGCTGAGCCGGCCAAATGTACAGATTAATGTAATGCTTCTGGCGTTGGTAGATGAGGGCAGCCACAGCTCTGTTGTTCAGGTAGTCAAGTCGGCCGCCGATAAGAGGAAATCCCTGAGTCGAAAAATCTTTAACTGGTGGAGCAAAATCCAGCTTACCATCGAACCATGGTTTCACTGTGTGCTGGTCGGAGGAGATCACATCGGTTCGATGACTCTCTAATTGCAACGAGCGGACGTGATTGGAAACGATTTCCTGGGCGATGAGATCATCTCCGGAAGGACGAAGACCAGGCGCGGCCCGCCAGATGACTAATGCCACCAGGAATAGGAAGGCCAGTGCAACCCCAGCTGGAAGCCAGCGCCAACTAAAGGATCGCGCACCGACTTCATTCCTCGCCTCACGACGCAAGGACGAGCGAATGCGCCTTTTCAGTTTCTCCGGGGCAGAATAGTAAAGCGAGCTATCCTTGAAAGCAGAACCTAATGCGATTTGGTTGCGGTAGGCGCTCGCGCAGACCTGGCATTCCCGCATGTGTTGCTCGACCTCCAAACTTCTCCCCAGATCCAACTCGCGATCTATGTACCCGTGAATCAAGTCCTGTGCTGTCTGACAACTCAACTTAAGACCTCCGTTTGCGTGTGACTCACCAGAATCTGTTGCAGACGCTTACGAGCGCGCGCCAGACGAGACATCACCGTACCGATTGGCAGATCCGCCACTACCGCGATCTGCTTGTAAGACATTTCATTCAGCTCGCGCAGCACCAACACCTCACGAAATTCCACCGGCAGCTCTTCCACCGCTTGTCTCAGCAGTTGGGCATCGGCCTTTTGCAAAAGAAGCGCTTCCGGATTCAAATCTTCGCTCCTAACTTCGTGCACTTCATCATCCAGCGGCATGTTCAGTTCCGGTGAACGATTGCGTTGCATCCAGGTGTAACTCGTGTTGCGGACGATCCCCAGCAGCCAGGCGCGCCCATCCTCTCCATGAAATCCGCCGAAAAACCTGAAAGCGCGTAGATAGGCCTCCTGCACCACATCTTCGGCGTCCGCCTCATTGCGCGTTAGCCAGCGCGCCAGATTATAGGCGGCGTCGAGGTGGGGTAAGACTGCTTCCTCAAAACTGGCGAGTTTGTTTTGCTTTTGCAATCTCTATTTCCTGCGTAAATCACATCATCAACTGTAAGACCGATTTCCGGCCTCTTTTATTCCCGCCTCCGGCTCAATCCTTTGTCCGGGAATATTGATCATGGAAAACCAGTATAAAAATGTAAAGGCTCCTCGAGAGGAGCAAATCAATGGAAAGTGTTTCGAAGGTTGGCAAGTTGAAAGGAATATCATGAAGCAGATTATCATTCGCATGCTTGTTGCTCTTACCATGTGTGGCGTAACAGGCCTCATACGATTTACCAGCTTTGTAATTATCTCGCCCACACCGCCAGCGCACACGGAGATCGTTTGGATCCTGCGAATAATCCTGGCTTCTGTGCTTTCTCCTTTACTGTATAGTTTTCTTGACAGGCGCACCTCAACCTGGGCGATCCGACCAAAGCTTCAACGCCAATCGTCGGAAAATTCCCTCAATCTCATAAAACAGGGCCATTGACCTTCTCTCAATCCGGATTTAATCGAAGGGCGCGGGAATATTCCCAACTCTCATTCGGTATGGCTAATAGCGGATGTTCCGAGAGTCGCTAATCTCTACTTTGGGAGGATACGAATGAGCAAGTTTGACAGACGCGGCTTCATAAGACTCGCCGGATTAGGCGGTGGAATCGTTTTCGCTTCGAGTTTGAGTCGGGGCTTGGGTCTGAACGCACTTGGCTCGGTTGTGGATTATGCAAATGCAAAAGTTGAGAACGACTTTTACTTTGTCCAACTCTCTGATACCCACTGGGGTTTTGCCGGCCCAAAGGTGAATCCTGATGCTGAAGGGACTTTAAAGAAAGCCGTGCAAGCCGTGAACAGCCTGGAAGAACAACCGGACTTCATAGTCTTTACCGGCGATCTCACCCACACCACTGACGACGTGCAGGTCCGCAAAGATAGAATGGCGCAGTTCAAAGACATCGTCGGACAACTAAAGGCTCCTACGGTTCATTTCATGGCCGGCGAGCACGACGCTTCGCTCGATCGTGGTGATGCGTATCAGCAGTTCTTCGGCAAACTCAATTACACCTTCGACCACAAGGGCGTGCATTTCATTGTGCTCGATAACGTTTCTGATCCGGGAGCCATCGTTGGTGAATCACAACTCAACTGGCTCAAAGGGGACTTGAAGCAACAAAATACTGATGCGCGCATCGTGGTGCTAACGCACCGGCCGCTGTTCGATCTATACCCCGACTGGGATTGGTCAACCAGAGACGGCTCCGCGGTAATCGATGCCTTAATGCCGCACAAGAATGTAACCGTGTTCTACGGCCACATTCACCAGGAGAACCATCACCTGACGGGGCACATCGCCCATCACTCAGCAAAGTCTTTGATGTTTCCGTTGCCTGCGCCCGGTTCAGTGCCAAAGAAGGCGCCGATACCCTGGGATGCGACCGCGCCCTATAAAGGCCTGGGGTTAAGGAGTATCGAAGCTGAGCCAAAACAAGCGAAGTATGAAATCAAAGAACTCAATGTTACTGAAGGATGAACTAATGAATTCCAAAAGAGTCTTAATAACAGTCGCTTTGCTGGCGAGTGCGCTGCTGTCGGGCTTAGTTGTCTACCCCAGAGCGAACGCGGTGCCGGTAGAGAGAGTAATTCACATCACGGCAAAGAATTTCGAATTCAGCCCTGACTCGATTACCTTGAAAAAAGGTGAGCCGGTGGTGTTCGAAATATCTTCCGGAGATCGCAAACATGGATTCAGCCTTCGGGCCTTTGGAGTTCGCAGCGACGTCTTACCCGGAAAAGTCAGCCGCATTCGATTCACGCCCGACAAGACAGGGAAGTTCACCTTCTCATGCGACGTGTTCTGCGGCGATGGCCATGAAGAGATGACGGGAACGGTAGTGGTCACTGACTGACACAATAACTGATTCGGCGTCCGCTTGAACGTGCAAAGACCTCAGTGGGGCGGTCTTTCCACAGGAGACGGGTCGAGCCCGTCGTGGCCAAGGGAGGGACGCCGTCGGTTCGACGCGCGGGTTGGAGATCCTGAAGGGCGAGTCTTCTCCATCTCGCGCGTTGAATCACACGCTGACCGCTTATGCCCGCCACAGTGCTTCCCCTGTTGCCGCATGGCGCGAGCTTGCTGTTAGGACAAAGTAGTGAGAAAAATCCTCCTCGGTGCAATTTTGACATTAGCGTTACTGTTGATGTCGGCTCTGGTAGTGACAAGGCTCGGCCTGATGCCGGTGCGCGCTGACGGGACCCATTCACGTTTGGAAGCTCGGATCATGCCGGCAGTTCTTCATGCTTCCATTGCCCGCCATGCGTCTGGCGAAACGAACCCAATACCTCTCAACCAGGACAATCTGAAGGCGGGAATAAATACTTACAAAGCGATGTGCGCGAGGTGCCACAGCAGACCTAACGGCGAGCCGAGTGTTTACGGACAATCGTTTTATCCCCCAGCGCCGCAACTCCCGCAAGGACTGTCCCAGTACACCGACTCACAACTCTTCTGGGTAATAAAGCATGGCATCAGGAATACGGGAATGCCCGCCTGGGGTAGCATGCTGTCGGATGAAGAGATTTGGCAAATCGTGAGTCTCCTCAAGAACTCACAGGATCTACCTCCGTCGGTCGAAGCCGAGTGGAATGTGTCCAGGGCAAAGTCGGCGAAATAGAGCCACCCTTGATTTCATAAACTGTGCGGCTTGCCTGTAAGTATTTAGATGATTGGAGCCGAGGGAGGATTCGAAGCCTCACTCTCGTAAAACGTGCCATGGATTCCTCGCGGGTGTGACGCCGAGTCTAACAATTTTCACGCCCTTAAGGCGAACGCAATTTTTAGACTGCTGATCGGAGGAATCATGAGCACCACAACCACTGCCTCTTCCATCTCGCGCGGACGGGAACTCCTCGGGCAAACCGTCGCCGTGATTGGCGGGAGCGCCGGCATCGGGCACAATCTGCCGCATGAAGCTCCGGAAGCCTTTGCCAAAGCTGTCGTCGATGTGGATGCTTATTGATGGGCTTAACGCACGAAACTTAAACGTCTGGCGATTCCACAACGAGGTCGGCAACCCAAGAGGAGGAGTTATGAGTACCAAAATGAAGACAGCACAGATAAGCAAGCCCGGTGGAGATTGGGAATTGGTCGAACGCGACATCCCAGAGCCGGGAGCCGGGCAAGTGCGAGTGAAAGTTGAGGCCTGCGGCATTTGTCACAGCGATGCCCTTGTCAAAGAAGGTCTGTGGCCAGGGCTTCAATATCCTCGTGTGCCGGGTCATGAAATCGCCGGGCGCATCGATGCAGTCGGCGACAGTGTCGCAGCATGGACGACAGGTCAACGCGTTGGCGTCGGCTGGCATGGTGGACATTGTTTCGTGTGCGAACAGTGCCGGCGAGGGGACTTCGCCATGTGCGTTAATCGAAAGGTCACCGGTCTCGACTTCGATGGTGGGTATTCGGAGTACATGATCGCACCGGTGACGGCTCTGGCTGCGATTCCCGATGACCTCCCGGCCGAGGAAGCAGGACCTTTCATGTGTGCGGGCGTTACAGTATTCAACGCGCTGCGTAATTCCGGTGCACGCGCCGGAGAGCTCGTTGCCGTGCACGGCATCGGCGGATTGGGACATCTCGGAGTTCAATACGCGCGGCAGATGGGCTTCGAGACAGTCGCGATCAATCGAGGAAACGACAAAGAACCGCTGGCGCGAAAGCTCGGAGCGCATCACTACATTGATGCCACCGCGTCAGACGTCGTGGGGGAATTGCAAAGGCTTGGCGGCGCGCGCGTGATTTTGGCGACCGCGCCGAATGCGCAAGCCATTTCTGCCCTGGTTGACGGATTGTCGCCCAGCGGCAAGCTTCTGGTGCCAGCCGCGCCGGCCGAGCCCCTGACCATCGGCGTGTTCTCTTTAATCATGCGACGGAGTTCAGTCGCCGGTTGGTACTCGGGTACGGCGATGGATTCGCAGGACACGATGGAATTCAGTGCTTTCACTGGCGTGCATCCGATGATCGAAAAGTATCCGCTCGATCATGTCGCGGAAGCCTACGAGCAAATGCACACTGGCAAGGTGCGCTTTCGGGTCGTCCTTACGTTCGGTGGATGACGAATCTTGACAGCAGACTTTGATTTCATTTGATGACGGAATCACAGTCGAGGCGCCGCAGGTTTGTTCGGTTTGTCCCAGGCGTTGGCGCCAGTGACCTTCAGCTTGCGTCTGTAGACCTTGTCGTCGCAGGTGGCAAAGAGCGTGTCGAAATGTTCGCCGCCAAACGAGATGTTCGACAGCCGGCCGTTTGGGGTCGGAATAATGCACTGCACCCGTCCCGCCTGATCGCAGACCTGAACTCCCATTGATGTGGCGACATAGAGCCGTCCTTCGCGGTCTGCGCGCAGGCCGCCCGCCTCGCTCCAGTCGGACGTATCCGCCACGTGCAACCAATAGTATCGCTGCTTCTTCGCCAGCGTTCCATCGGGCTGAATCACAAAGCTGTAAACCCAGTGCGTTCGGTAGTCGGCGACGTAGAGCCATGTTTGATCAGGAGAGAGCGTGATGCCGTTGGCGTACTTGATACCTGTGTCCACGACAATCTTTTCGCCGTTTGGTTTGATCAGCCAGACTTTGCTCAGCGCGCTCATATTGTCCGCCGGGGGACTGGTGACGTAGACGTTGCCGTTGTGGGCTACGACGATGTCTTTGCCCGCGAACCCTCGGGCGATTACCTTCGCAGTGCCGTCGGTGGCGTAGGCCATTACTTTTTGATCGGCCACCGCATAGAGCCGGCCGTCGGGGCCAAACGCCTGGCCAGTGCCTTTCCTGGAATTGGCAATGAACTGGCTCACCTGGTTATCCAGTCCTATCTTATAAGTCTTACTACTGCTCATGTCGTTGAAGAAGACCTCACCCTTGCTGTTGACTGCCGGGCCTTCGGTCGACTTATAGCCTTCGCCTACCAACTGCCATTGCTCGCCCGGGATTAAGATGCTGGCCAGTGTGGCATTCTGCGATTGGCCAGCCCTGACGGGCCTGGGCCAATCCTTCCAAAGCCAGCGCATTGCGGCGGGGAACACCTCGGTAGCCTGTTTGCCGGTGTGCCCGCCATCGCCCCATGCGTGTTGCACTTCGTAACCGGCGAACTGAAAGGCGCGCTCCATTGTTTGGTTCACCATCCACCAATCGCCGGCATAGATATTCAGATCGTTTGCGCCGTCTTGCATAAAAATCCTAAGGGGTTTTGGTTCGTACTTGCGAATCAGCGATGGGTAACGCATGCCGCCACGCAGATCGACGTAGGTCCCAATCGAACTGAATACTCGCGTGAATGCGTCGGGTCGTTCCCACGCCGCGGTGAATGCCGCTATCGCGCCGCTGCTTTCGCCACCAATCGCGCGATCATTCCTGTCGTGAGAAAGCTTTATCGCCCGCCCATCAGACGTCTTTTTCGTTTCGACCTCAGGTAATAATTCTTCGAGCAGAAAGCGTGCATAGTCGTCGCCGAGGCCGTCGTATTCAAAGCTGCGATTGAAGCGGTCAAGTGCGGCATCGGCGTCAGTCGCTTTCACAACTCCGGGGGCGACAAACACCCCAATGGTCAAGGGCATCTCTTTTTTGTTGATAAGGTTGTCGAAGACAGTAGGCGCTTCATATCGGATGCCGTCCTGGAATACAAACACACAAGCGGGCTTATCGGGCTTGTACTCGGCGGGCACGTAGACCCAGTAGTCGCGTGTCGTGCCGGGGAAAATCCTTGAGTTATCAAAAGTGAACTTGAGTATTTCGCCTTTTGGCACGCCGGGTTGCGGCTTTGAATCCGGGCCCGGTTTATAGTTATCGGTAGTTTGTGCGGAAACCCTGAGTGCCAAAAAGAGTGCCAGCACCAGCCAGAAGCGTAAGCTTAACTGTTTCATAGTGTCTTCCTTTTAACCGAATCTAATTGCACTTCCGTAAGGGTATAGTCTTTTACTTGTCGACGATCAACGAACTTCGTTGATTGCCACAAGGAAGCCGCGGTGTTTGAAATTCGGAGTCACTTCCTGCGGGTTGAACGTATTAAGCCCGACATATCTCAGTTTCTCAGGGTACAAAGACAATGTTGTCGTCAGGTGATTCAGTTCGTTGATGTCCCAATCGAGTTGGGACACTGAATCGAAGCTCTCCAGGTCTGTATCGCGCTGGAGCGCCGGCAGATTCTCGACTGGCGTGCGTACAAAGCGGTATTCGAATGACTGGAAAAACTTCAGCTTGTCGTTGATGACTGGTCCGCTGAAGGTGACCCGTGGAGTGAAAGCCTCGATACCAACAAAGGAACCACCACGGCGACGTACCCTGGGAAAGAAACTCGTTGCGTTTGCGTGAAACTTCTCTGACCCGGATCTGGTTTGCACAGTGGTAACTGCGCCGGTGAACTGACCGTACTCAGGCGCGTAGGGATTGGTCAGCACCTCGACGGACTGGACCGCTTCGATCGGAAGATTGATCGCCGACTCGCCAGTTACTGGATCGGTAACGCTGGAGCTGTTCACGATCATCCCGCTCTGGCTGGATCGCGCGCCCTTTACATTGATCATTCCATCTGGTCCGCGCACGATGCCTGGCACCAGCGGAATCGCATCCTGAAAACGTTCATTCGCGAGCGGTACGGTTTCCAATCGGTTTTGATTGAATGTCGTTGCCGTTGTTGCGTCCGTTGTGTTCAAGCCGTCACCGCCGGCTACGACCGTTACTTCGCCGGAGATTTCTTGCACTTCAAGAGCAATACTCTCGAGCGACGTCACGTCCGGGTGGACCGTTACGCTCTCTGTGCGTTGCTGGAAACCGGCTAGATCGATTTGCAATGTATAAAGCCCCGGCGTCAGATCCGTGAACTTGAATTCGCCCTGATCGTCTGTAACCGCCGACCGGGAGGCCTGGTTAGGACCGGCAGGCGTCAGTTTCAAACTCGCCCCCGGCAATCTTTCGTTCTGTCCGTTGGGGGAACTGACGCTGACCGTTCCTTGCAGCATGCAGGTTTGAGCTTCAACAGAGTTGACGGCCGCTCCAGCGATTAAAACGCTTAAGAGCAGTACGGTTTTTACCGTCAAAGTCAGCGCGATTCCGGGACGGAGCCCCGAGACTCGTTGCACCTTGGCTTGATTCGTCATGGTGTATGCACTCCTCTCTCTCCGTCCGCGCATCCTCAGTGCTTTAGGCTAACGAGTTAATTGGTTACCGGAACCACACGCGATTCGAGCACCTGTGCTGTCCTGAGATCTTGTTCGTCGAATCGAATATTCCTGGCCACCAACTGTCCAACCGAATTTCCCGTGCCCTCGACCTTCAATCTGGGGCCGCGCAGGATGTAACCCTCGCCAGAAGTCTTGGCCCTTCGAAACAAGCCCTTGCGGACCGTCTTGACGGTGGTCTCGTCGGTCAAGACCACAACCGTTTCCACGCCGTCGGCCTCACGCAACGTAAATGTGTCGGTGTTGCGCTTAATGACGATGCCCTCGATCTTCGACTGTTGTCCGTCAGCGATAAGCCGATTCTGAGTTGCTTCCGGCGTCTGATTTGCCGCATTGAGGTCCTGACCAAACACCGAACCTGACCATGCAGGCGCAATCGCAAGTGTGATCAACGTAACGAGCCCAAGTGCAAATACGATTAACTCAGCTCGGGTAATGCTGACACTCATTGCTTTCTCCCTATCCGTGCTTCAAAAATCTCACGGCAGCCAGAGTGGCAACGCATATGCCGACCACCCCTTGAACCGGGACCAGGCCTAATTACGGGGAAACCGAAGGAAATCGACGCCGACGCTGCCGAGACTGTCGGAGGATTGCTAATTGTTAGAGCGGGAACATCCGACACTTTCGCCCTTGCCTTTCTTTTAGTAATTCCGCTTGTTGGAAGATTCTGCCCGGTTCAGCACATTCGCTCTGTTACGACAAATCGTATCCTCCGCTCGAACACCCGAGTGTAAGGCACGCGCAAAGCTCGATTTTAGGCGACATTAACCGCGACAGTAGTGACAACTAATTGTCATCTGACCTTATTTCGTCTGATGTGGCGCAGCCTTGTCTGCAGGTCCGGCTCAAGATCTCGATGGCACGTCAAACGTTGCTCTTATCGAGTCACTGGCGTGGCAGGTCTCTTGCAAGGCAAACTGGGCCTTTGATCAAATTGAGTTCCGTGTTAGCGGAGCGTGACGTCGTCGGGCCGGCAAGTGGAAAAGTCGGAGTCAGTTCCGGAGTGAGCGACGTAAAGAGGTTCATCATGAAGTTTATAAGAGTCGGAAAGCGAAGTATCAACGCGATTGTTCTTCAACAGCCGCGCGAGAATGAAAGCGTAAGGCTGCAGAGTTCCCGAGAGGGCGTGAGGACGGTAAAGGGTTGGGTGGCCGAGCTGTATCGACGTCGCCGCGACGAAGTACGGTCATTTCCGTTGCTCAGAAAGATCCGAGTTGCACTCTCGATAGTCGCGCTCTGTTTTTGCGGCCTGTCCAGGGAGAGTTATGCTCAACAACTTCGCGACGCCTTTCGCAGTGTGCAGCAGGCGGTGGTTACCGTCAGGACCCAGGAGATAGGTTTAGCACCGTTTCCGCAACCGGGAATGGTGAGTTCGAATGGGTTAGGTTCGGGAGTACTTATTTCCAACGATGGGAAAGTGCTCACGGCCGCACATCTCGTCCAATCAGCAGATAAGACCATCGTTGAGTTCGCGGATGGTGAGGCCGTTCCAGCCAGTGTGATTGGTCTGTCGTCGGCCGCCGATATCGCTTTGTTGCAACTCGAAGGTAACTCTGGCAATTACGTAGCAGCAAGGCTTGGGAATTCGGATAGCATAGATGTGGGCGACGAAATATTCGTAGTGGGAGCGCCGTACGGCATCAGTAGCACTTTGACAGCAGGTCATGTCAGTGGACGCCACAGCCTGAATAAGCAGAACGAGAACTCCACATCAGTTGAATTCCTGCAAACCGACGCCGCGATAAACGGCGGGAACTCGGGAAGCCCTCTCTTTAATCTAAAGGGCGAAGTCATGGGGATTGTCAGCAACATCATGAGCAGGTCCGGCGGCTCCGAGGGGATGGCTTTTGCTGCAACCTCAAACACAGCGCGACGTCTTCTGTTGGAACAGAAACCAGTTTGGACTGGGATCGAGGGCCTTCTAATTGATGGGAATCTTGCCAGGGCACTGAATCTGCCGCAGCCAGCCGGATTGCTGGTGCAACGAGTCGCTGAAGGATCAATTGCCTGGCGCTTCAAAATTCGTCCGGGAATCCTGCGCGCGAATGTCGAGGGAGAGGAGATCATTCTTGGCGGCGATATTATTCTTCAAGTAAATGAAGTCAGGGTGGAGAATGATCGTAGCTACGATGAGATTTATGCGAGCATCCGCCGGCTCAAGCCCGGCGAGACGCTGGTAATTACCGTCCTTCGGCAGGGAAAGGTCGTACAGTTAGCAGGTCTGGTTTCGCAATAGAATTGGTTGCTCTGAAAGCGGAGCCTTTATACCAACCCTAATACTGTCTGACTGCTGGTCGCGTCAGCCGGCGGTTCTTAAGGTCTCGATCAGGAACCAGCTGCGGCGCTCAGCTTCCTCAATCCACACTTCGATCAGGCTTGATCATACTTATCATCAAAGGTGGAAAGTATGCATTATGATTTCCAATTGTCGATTTCACCTCATTCATCCGTCGTAGCATTGGAAGAATAATGGGCAAGGGAAATGAACGGGCGGCCACTTGAGCGGAATATTCCTCGGGTTTTGCGATCCTGGATGTCGATCCGCGCCGCCGCCGTTCGACTTATTGATGGAGGTCATTGATGGAGGTGAGCAAAGGCTGATTTTCAAGCAGGTCGCAAACCTCCGTTATTAGTAATTAGAGCCGGTACCAAGCCGGTAGAAAGATAAGGAGAAACGAAGTCATGGAAACAAAACCTACGCATGATCAAGCACAACTACATTTGCAGGTTTACGACCTGCGGCGTGAAGCCCGGCTGCGCCAGGCACGCGATTGGTTCCAACAGAACTACAAAGCGGAAACATTCGAAGACGCTATGCGTATCGCCCCGCCGGGAACTGAAAACGGGGCCTTCGTGGGAATGGTAATCGGTTATTGGGAACAGGCCTGCGCGCTGCTCAACTATGGTCTGCTGCACGAAGATCTTTTCTTTGAGACCAGCGGCGAGTTTTTCGGCGTGTGGGAACAGCTCAAACCGGTGGTCCCGCAGTTTCGCGAGCGGTTTGCTGATAAGAACCTCCTCGCTAATCTCGAGAAAGCTGCGCAGCGCTTCGAAGCCTGGTCCGAATCCCGCTCGCCCGGGCACATTGCGGCCATGCGGCAATTTGTGCAGCAAGCGCGAGCCAAATCTGCGACCGCTAAAAGCGCCTGAGCAAAATCGATCGGCAGAGGGAATCCCCGCGACTCCGTTTCTCAAGGCCACGGAGGCCGCGGGTTTCCCGCGCCCTAATCTGCTGTTTCCACATAGTGCAACGACCGGCCCTATCTGGAGGTACAAATGGACAACGATCTTATTCACATGCGGTGTGTCGAATTTTCAGATCTTCATCCGTCGTAAGGTTGAAAGCGATATCCCAGCCAGGGGCTGAACCGCAAGAATTAGAAGGAGACGAATGAAATGAAATACCTGTTGCTGATTTATCAAGACGAGAAACAGTGGGCTGCGCACAGCGAGGCTCAAGTGCAGAAAATCTATGCAGAATACGGCGAGCTCAGACAGGAGCTTACGGCCAGCGGACAATGGGTTGGCGGATCACAGTTGCATCCGATCGCCACCGCGAGCAGCGTTCGCGTCCGCGACGGCAAGGAACTGATTACTGATGGACCGTTCGCCGAGACGCACGAGCAACTCGGCGGCTACTTCCTGGTTGAAGCAAAGAACCTCGACGAGGCCCTTGCAATAGCCGCGCGCATTCCGTCGGCTCGCGAAGGCACCATCGAAGTGCGACCAATAGTTGAGAGAACTGCGGAGGCGGCAGCATAGCGGAGCTTGCGTTTTCAGATCGTGAGGGATTGCGCGTCCTGCCGGAGTGTGTAACCCTCGGCGGCATGAAGCGGCCGGGCGAAACACTCGAGCAGGTCTTCCGCGAGGAGTACGGACGGATCATCGCGACTTTGATCCGTCTCTCCGGCTCCTTCGATCTCGCGGAAGAGGCACTCCAGGAGGCGTTCGTTTCGGCTGCCGCGACGTGGGAAGAGCAAGGCACTCCGAAGAATCCCGGGGCCTGGCTGACAACCGTCGCTCATCGAAAACTGCTCGATGCGATTCGCCGCGAAAAGACGAAGAGCGATAAACAAACTGAACTTGAATACGAGATCGAGAGACTGCGTCCATATGATGAGCCCCAATCGTTCGAGGAGACGATGGAATATCCCGATGACAGGTTGCGTTTGATCTTTACTTGCTGTCATCCGTCATTGAATGAAGAGTCGCAGGTGGCCCTGACCTTGCGCACCCTGGGTGGACTCACGACAACTGAAATTGCCCGCGCCTTTCTCCTCCCGGAGCCGACCCTGGCCCAAAGGCTGGTCAGGGCCAGGAACAAGATTCGTCTGGCCGCGATTCCTTACGAGGTTCCGCCACTCGAAGTGCTGGGCCGCCGCCTGAGCGCCGTACAAGCCGTCATCTATTTGATTTTCAACGAAGGCTATTCAGCAACCGCAGGTGACAGCCTTAGCCGCCGGGATCTCTCTGCAGAAGCCATTCGCCTGGCCCGCGTGCTTTGGCAGTTGATGCCGGGAGAGCCTGAGAATCTCGGCCTGTTGGCGCTAATGCTGCTGCAGGACTCGCGACACGATTCGCGCGTGAATGAAAGCGGTGAACTTGTGACCCTGGAAGAACAGGATCGCTCGCGTTGGGATCGTGACGAGATCAATGAAGGTTTGCCACTCGTCGAAACGGCGCTTTCGCTCGGGCGAGTTGGCAATTATCAAATTCAGGCCGCCGTCGCCGCGGTTCATGCCGAAGCGAAAACCGCCGACGAAACCGATTGGCCCCAAATCGTCGCTCTTTATCAGGAATTGATGCGGATTAACTCATCGCCCGTGGTGGCCCTGAACCATGCGGCGGCAGTTGCGATGAGCGAAGGAGCTGGAAAGGGTTTGGCTCTGATAGAAGAGGCGAACGCCAACAAAAAACTTGAAAACTATTATCTCTTTCATGCCTCACGCGCTGACCTGTTGCGACGATTGAAACGGTTCGAAGAAGCTACGACGGCATACACGCGCGCACTTTCGTTAACCACGAACCGTATCGAGCAGCGCTACTTGCGCAGGCGGCTGAAGGAAGTGATTAAAACCAACGGGCACGCTGTTGCCTGACAATCGCAGCTGGCCGCCGGTTTATTCAAGTGTAGCTGCTGTTTTCTGACTAGTCGATATTCTGACTTGCACCTACCCATTCGACTGATGCGTAAGCACTAGCAGTCATGGCAATCTTCCTCAGAAACAAAGAGCCCGACAAAATAGGGTAATTCAAGGAGGATTCATGACAGAAGCAAACGCGCAAGAGTCTTTGCTGGCGTTTTCTCAGAGTCTGGCAAAGGCAGTGGAACGAGTCAGTAAGGCCGTCGTCGCTATCGACGCGCGTCCCCGCGTGGCGACTAGTGGCATAGTCTGGAGAGATGGCGTGATCGTCTCAACCAATCACACGGTCCAACGTAACGAGGAGATCACGGTCCAGGTTGCGGATGGACGACGACTGCCGGCGAATCTTGTCGGACGTGATCCAAGTACAGATCTCGCGGTCCTTCGCGTAGAAGGTGATCAGGCGCTCGGTATCGATCCAGTAACAACCACGGCCCACAACGACCTTGAGGTTGGCAACCTCACACTGGCCATTGGGCGAATTCACCGGGAGCGTAGTGTGACCGCGAGCCTCGGCATTGTCAGCGCGCTGGGCGATAAGTGGCGCACGTGGCGCGGCGGGGAAATAGATCGCTTAATTCGACCCGATGTTTCCATTTTCATCGGCTTTTCCGGTGGTGCCCTCATAGATGTAGAAGGAAGAGTGATTGGGATTAACACGACCGGGTTAGCGCGTGGAACGGGATTGACGATTCCGGCGTCCACCGTTGACTATGTCGTTGATACTCTACTGGAGCACGGTCGCATCGCTCGTCCCTATTTGGGAGTCGGGATGCAACCTGTAGCGCTGCCCGCTGAATTGCGAAGCAATCTCAATTTGGTAAACGAGAGCGCTCTGGTAATCCTTTCGGTCGAAGCGGAAAGTCCCGCGGGCCGGGCCGGCATCACGCTTGGCGACGTGTTAGTGGCGCTCGAGGGTGCACCAGTTGCCGATACTGACGACGTACAGATGGTGCTCAGTCGCGGCCAGATCGGGCAAAAAATGCGCGCTTCGATTCTGCGAGGCGGCGAGCAGCGTGAGATAACTTTGACGCTGGCGGAACGACCCGGGGAAAAGGTAAGTGACGACAACGAGCCCAGGCATAGAGGGAAGCGCCCAAGGTGGCGCCGGTGAGTGGACAATTACTGTTCAAATTATCGCCGCCTCAGCGGTAGTGCGCGCCGGACTTGCTGCGCTCATCGGCGCAGACGAGCGCTTCGAGGTTTTGGGAAGTTTCCAGACCGCGAGAGAAGCGCAGGATGATATCGAGCTTGCGGAGAGACCGGCTGATCTCATCATTGCCGAGCTCGGCGACAGTTCGATTGACGAAATTGTCGAACGAGCAACGACAACGGAAGGCACTGAAACTGATGGCCCCGCCGTGGTCGCACTTATACCTGACTGGCAGCAGAAATTAGTTGGCAGCCTATTGCGTTCCGGCGTGTCCGCAGTCTTACCGAACACGGCCACACGGGAAGAGATACTCGCGGCCGTTGAAGCGGCCCTCGCAGGACTTATAGTTTTACCTCGCGATGCGCTGGAGATCTTTGAAGAGACGCCATCGATGCAGGAAGCTAATCATAAGAGTACCGCTTTGGATCTCGAACCGCTGACCGAGACCCTCACCCCACGAGAGCGACAAGTGCTCGACATGATGGCAGAAGGTCTTGGCAATAAAGAGATTGCCTGGGAACTACAAATATCAGAGCACACAGTCAAGTTTCACGTCTCATCGATTCTCGCGAAGCTCGGCGCGTCGAGCCGTACGGAGGCCGTTACGCAGGGGCTGAGACGAGGCTTAATCATGATCTAAGACGGGTCAATCCAGGCGAGACATGAAAAGCCAGAACACTTCAAGGCTCGCGTGCGTAGATGAAGGCTAATGGCTGAATCGAAAAAGAAAATTCGCTGGTCGGCCGCCTGGGCCGATGCTCGCGCACTCGTGTGGGCGCATCGGCGCCGCTTGCTACTAGGCGCCATATTAATGATTGTGAACCAGGCGATGGGTCTGGTATTGCCGGCGTCTACCAAATACCTGATAGATGTAGTAATCGGCAAAGGGCGCACCGATCTGCTCTGGAAGATCGCGCTGGCTGCCGGAGGCGCCACAATAGTGCAAGCGATTACCTCTTTCAGCTTGTCACAAGTGTTAGGCGTGGCGGCCCAACGGGCGATTACCGAAATGCGCAAGAAGGTCCAGGCCCAGATCTCTCGATTGCCGATCAGCTATTTCGATTCCACCCAAACAGGCAAGCTCATTTCCCGCATCATGAATGATGCGGAGGGCATCCGTAATCTCGTCGGCACGGGACTGGTGCAACTTGCCGGCAGTTTCATTACCGCCGTGGTCGCACTGGGCGTTCTGTTCTGGCTTAACTGGCGGCTGACTTCAATTACGATTTTGGTGCTTGGCATATTTGGCAGCGCGCTGGCGTTTGCATTCACTCGCCTGCGTCCGCTCTTCCGCGAGCGGGGCGAGATCACTGCGGCCCTCACTGGGCGCCTGGCAGAATCTCTCGGCGGGATCCGGATCGTCAAAGCTTATACAGCGGAGAGGCGCGAGGCGCTGACCTTCGCGCGTGGAGCGCACAAGCTCTTTCGCAACATCGCCAAATCAATGACTGGCGTATCGGCCACCACTGCGTTCTCGTCTCTGGTCATTGGCGCGGTGGGAGTTGTGATCATTCTGGTAGGCGGACATTCCGTCGCCACCGGCCAAATGACCATCGGCGACCTTTTTATGTATGTCCTTTTTACGGGCATGATGGCCATGCCGCTGATTCAGTTCGCCGCTATCGGCACGCAGATCACTGAGGCCTTTGCGGGCCTGGATCGTATTCGCGAAGTGATGAACATGGATACTGAGGACCAGGAGGATAATGCGCGCGCCCCTTTGCCGGAGGTCAGAGGCCAAATCGAATTCGAGAACGTTTCCTTCGAATACAATCCGGGAGTGCCGGTACTTAAGAATGTTTCCTTCATTGCTCCGGCCGGCTCGACGACGGCTCTCGTAGGCTCCAGCGGCTCCGGCAAGAGCACGCTCATCAGTCTTGCAATGAACTTCAACCAACCGCTATCTGGAACGATCAAAGTTGACGGCAAGGACCTGCAGACCTTGCGCCTGCGTGATTTTCGTTCGTATCTCGGTGTGGTCATGCAAGACAACTTTCTGTTCGACGGAACCATTGCCGAAAACATATCCTTCTCCGATCCCCACGCCACCTTCGAGCAGATTCAAAGTGTAAGCCGAATCGCTCACTGTGAAGAGTTCATCGAGAAGTTCGAGCAGAAATACGACACAATCGTCGGCGAGCGTGGAGTGAAACTATCAGGCGGACAGCGCCAGCGGATTGCGATCGCCCGCGCGATTCTCGCTGATCCGAAACTGCTGATACTTGATGAAGCCACTTCCAGTCTCGACAGCGAGAGTGAAGCGCTAATTCAGGACGGACTGCGATCGCTGAGACGCGGGCGCACTACGTTTGTAATCGCACACCGGCTGTCTACGATACGTAGCGCTGATCAGATTCTGGTGTTGGAAGGCGGCGAGATTGTGGAGCGGGGAACTCATGAGAACCTGCTGGCGGCTGACGGCCGATACCGCCAACTCTACGATAAGCAGTACAAGTTCGAGCGCGATCAGTTCATTAATCCCGGGGAAGATTTCACGCCGGCCCTGCCGCAATCGCCTGGCGACCGTCCGCCACACCTTTCGAATTTATAGCTATAACGACCGCCATAAATTGACTGTGATCGTATCTGCTTTCTTCAGTCATCTTTTCACCCAAACGCCTCGCTGTAAGAGCCTATTTCAGCCGGCGCGCTCGCGTTATACCTTTATTGAATTTGTTCGTCCTTCAGCTTTCTACTTGAGCGCTGAGAAGCTGGTCGGATCCATAAAGTAGCTGTCGATGTGGTCTGCCAGCGGGCCCTGCACCTCAGAATCTGCCTTCACCTTTTTCCATTCCGGATCGTTTTGGAAAGCGGTCCAATTCTTCCGGGCTTCCTCGCGGCTCGGATGCTCCAGGATGTAGACAAAGAGGTTCTGCGAATACGGCGGGTCTTCCGGAACCCAATAGCCAATGCTCTTCATATTATGGCGCTTAAAAATGGCGTCGGTGTGATCGCCAAAGCGAGCTTTTAGCGCATTCATTTTGCCCTCGTTAACGTGATACAGGCGCAGTTCGTAGACGTGGTGGGATGGGTTGGAGCCGCCCAGGTTGCTGACGCCGAGTGTCACTGCGGCGCCGCCAATAAACGATAAAAGCGACCATGCCTTGATGCCGCTCAGCTTTGCCACTGCGACCTTCATTGTGGCTATTGCCACGCTTACAGGTTCCATAAAATGTCCTCCGATCAATTCTCGACTTTAATTACCTCTACTGGTTCGGTTAGTGGATAATCTAAAGCGAAGAGATCGGCGCTACGATCTCGTCTGTGCTGACAATCGCACTAGCGTCATTCGGAATATTGACTGTTGAGAGCGGCATACATCTCTACGTCCCAGTAATCCGTGGTCGCGTCTTCGAATCGTCAACGCGCGTCGCAGACCGGCTCTTAGCTGGTTTCCAGGTGGGGACCGCTAACTCTAATTCACACCAACAGGTTCTCGATCTTCACCGGCAGTTCGCGCACGCGAACTCCAGTTGCGTGATGGACTGCCGCCGTAATCGCGGCGGCAATGCCGGCCAGGCCGATCTCGCCTATTCCGCGCGCACCGAGTTCGTTAATCTCCTTATCGGGATAGTCCAGAAACGTCACATCGATGGGTGGCGCGTCGGCGTTGACCGTCATCATGTAGTCAGCCAGATTGCTGTTGATAGGCGCGCCGTTCTGCGGATCGTAATTGGTCTCTTCGAACAGGGCCATGCCAATGCCCATCACCACCGCGCCCTGGATCTGATTGCGGCCGGCGAGCGGGTTCAAGATCCGGCCGGCATCCATGACCGTCACAACGCGGCTGACGCGCAAGCGCGCGATCTCCGGTTGCCACGTCACTTCGACAAAGTGACAGCCGAATGAGTGAGTAGAGAACTTTTGCCCAGGGACAAAAAACGTCTGCTCACCCTTGCCAGCCCCTGAGACCAACCGGACGTTGGCGCGGCGGAGTACGTCCCCAAAGGGAACACCTTTCCCAGGACCTTCGGCCTTCACGAATACGCGGCCATTGGCAAGCGCAAGATCGTCGGGCTTATGTCCGAGGAACGGCGAGCCCGGACTGGTGACGGCAATGATGAGCAGCGATGCGATCGCCTCGTTGGCTGCTCCAAACACCGCTGGGATCAATGACTCGGTGGCCATCGAAGCGCCAGAGATCGGACCGTCGGGAAGCGAGCTATCGCCCAGCACGACCTCAACGTTGTCAATTGGAACGCCGGTCTTCTCGGCCGCAAGCTGCGCCAAAATCGTATACGTGCCCGTGCCGATGTCCTGCGTGGCCGAGGCGACCCGAACGGTGCCGTCATCTCGCAGTTGAACGTTAGCTTCCGCCGCTAATCGCGCCGCCGGCCACGCGGCGCCCGCCATTCCCCAGCCCAGAGTAAGACCATCGCGTTTCATCGGGCCGGGCGTTGGGTTGCGCTGCGACCAGCCGAACTTCTCGGCGCCCAGATTTAAGCATTCGACGTAATGGCGGGAAGAAAAGGGGAGACCATTTGATTCGTCAAGCTTCGGCTCATTAAGAATGCGGAGTTGGACGGGATCCATCTTGAGCCGGTCGGCCATCTCGTTCATCGCCGATTCCGTCGCATACAAGCCAGGGACGGCGCCCGGACCGCGCATGTCCGACGCTGCACCGATATTGCGCCTCGCGCGCCCGAAGCTCACGCGTAGGTTGGGCACGCTGTAATGGAACGGCGTCGCTTCACCGCAGTCTTCGTGGTAATCGTCCAGTATCGACATGTGGTAGACGTAGTCGTGCATGAGCGAAACGAGTTTGCCATCGCGGTTCGCGCCCAGGCGCACACGCTGCTGCGTATGCGCACGATGCCCGACCGACTGAAACATCATTTTGCGGCTGACAACCAGCTTCACCGGCTTGCCTAATTGCCGCGCTGCAGCGACGGCGAGCGGAACGTGCGTCCACGGATAAAGTTTCCCGCCGAACCCCGACCCCAGAAACTTCGAAATGACCCGAACATTCTCCTTCGGCAAGCCGAACATTTGCGCCAGCACGCTGCGCGCATTTACAACCCCTTGCGTCGAGTCATACAAAGTCAGCATGTCCACATCCCAGATCGCGATGGTTGCGTGCAGCTCAAGGGGGTTGTGCGTTTCCGCAGGCGTAACATAGGTTTCGTCGAGCTTGACCGGTGCGTTCTCGAATGAACCTTCGGGGTCTCCGCGCTTGCTTTGCAACCTTGGCACGGGTCCGTAGGTTGTCAGCACCACATCCGGATCGTTGGCGGCTTCCAGACGAGCTTCTACATTCGGCTTTTCTTTGGCGTAGGTCGCACGGACCACATCGGCTGCGGCTTTGGCGGCTTCGAAGGTGTCGGCCACCGCCAGCGCGATGTACTGGCCGTAGTAACGGATCACATCATCTTCGAATGGTGGCCGCCGCTCTTCACAGATGCGATCGAAACCGGGCGCCGGAGTGGAACGAAAGATCTTGCCAATGTTCCCGCGATGAAAAACGGCGCGCACGCCAACCATTTTCTCCGCGGCCGCAGCATCCAGCGCGAGCAATTTGCCATTCGCGATCGTCGCCTCAACGGGAACGGCGTAGAGCATTTCGGGGAAATGGAAATCGGAGGTGTACTGCGCCAAACCCGTGACTTTGCGCGGGCCATCGACACGAGGTGTGTCTCGGCCGATCGGAGAAGTCGCGAGCGATGGATGTGTGGTCGCCATGGTTGCTCCTTAGGAATCAGCTGGCTGCCGCCGTTCGTAACGCATAGGTGAGGCAGCGCCTGGCCAATTCGATCTTGAAACCGTTCTCGCTCTGGGGCTTGGCCCCGCGCAGCGCTGCCTCGGCCGCTTGGCGGAAGGTCGCTTCGTTTGCGGTTTTGCCGGTTAGCGCACGCTCGGCGTCCGGCGATCGCCACGGTTTTGTGCCCACGCCGCCGAGGGCGATGCGGGCACGCGTGATATTGCCACCGGCGATCGTGAGCACCACCGCTGCGGAGACAAGCGCAAATTCGTACGACGCTCGATCGCGCAGCTTCAAATACAGCTGCTTGCCTCCGACGACCGGTGGTGGGAGCGTTACGTGGGTGATCAGGTCGCCCGGCTCCAGAACGGTTTCGCGGTGCGGCGTGTTGCCCGGTAGAAGATGAAAATCGCCGAACGGTATGGCGCGCGATCCCTTTGGCCCCTGCACGTGTATCGTTGCCTCCAGCGCTGCCATCGCCACGCACATATCCGAGGGATTCGTCGCGATGCAATGTTCGCTGGTACCCAGGATTGCGAGCGTGCGATTGTGCCCGGTGATCGCCGGACACCCAGTGCCGGGTTCACGCTTGTTGCAGGACATGGCCGTGTCACGGAAGTAGACACAGCGTGTGCGCTGCAGCAGGTTGCCGCCAACCGTGGCCATGTTGCGGATCTGTGCCGAGGCGCCGTTCAGAATCGCCTGCGACAACACCAGGTAATCTTTCTCCACCTTCGGGTGCTGTGCGAGATCGGAATTCCGCACCGTCGCCCCGATCTTCAGGCCACCATCAGGCGTCGCCTCAATCTTGTCGAGCGGGAGGCGATTGATGTCGAGCACACGGTCGGGCGTCTCCACGTTCAGCTTCATCAGATCGATCAGCGTCGTGCCTCCGCCCATGAACCGCACGTCCGCGCCCTGCTGGGCCGTTTTCGATTGCGCGGCGGCCGCAATGGCCGCTGCCGGATCCGTCGGTCGGATGAACTCAAAGATACGCATCGAAAATCCCTCCCTCGCTAGGCGGTTTTGCGAACTTGTTGGATCGCGGCCACGATATTGGCGTAAGCACCGCAGCGGCAGATGTTGCCGCTCATCAGTTCCTTCACCGACGCGTCATCGGGACCGCACGGTTCCTGGAGCAGGGCGACGGCCGACATGATCTGGCCTGACGTGCAATAGCCGCACTGATAAGCGTCGGAGGCAAGGAATGCCGCCTGCATCGGATGCATTGCGTCAGGTGTACCCAGGCCTTCCACAGTCGTGATCTCTTCTCCATCGTGCATCAGGGCCAGGTTGAGGCAGGAAAGCACTCGCCTGCCGTTCACATGCACTGTACATGCGCCGCATTGACCATGGTCACAGCCTTTCTTGGTTCCGGTGAGAACAACGGTCTCGCGGATGCAATCCAGTAGCGTCGTGCGTGGATCGATCTTCAGTTGGTGATCTTTGCCGTTGATGCGCAAGGTGATCGGGACAGCGCCCTCGATGTTTGGCCCGGCGTTGGTCGCAGCCGAGTCACTCTCTCCGGCAGCGCTTTTTGCGAACGCCGGTACGTACCCTGCAACCAGGCTTGCTGCCACACTACTTCCCGAGGTCAAAAGGAACTTGCGTCGGGTGGGACTTGGCGGACGCGATTTGGGATCGTCGTCTGACATAAGGCCTCCGTTCGAGTCAAAAACGTTCGTTGAAGTTTCACGTAACTATACGACTGCCTTGCCGGACTATCGAAGAATTTTGCATCGATACGCGCAGTTTGGTTAAGGCCGTTGACGCGCAGATTGAGTGTGATTGCCGAACATGTAAGCGGTGAGCTCCAGTTCCAGTTCGAATTTCAGCAGGACTTTTCCTTCGAACCGTAGGAGCGGGGCCTCTCTATACGCCCGCTCACGAAGCTAATCCAACGACAATCTTTGTGCGTCTTCCACGGCCGGATGCGTTGCCTATGATGCGCCGGCGCCGAGCCCCCGCTCTTTCGCTTCCACCAAAGGCACGTCAACCAGGTGTTCGCTCAGAAACCAAATCTGCAATTCGTTGGTCCGGATCACATCACTCACCACGAGGTCATTGGTGCCATCGTCGCCGAGTTCGGCAGCGCGTCGCGCCAATGGCCGGGACTGTTGAATGATGATTTGATGAGCGTCGATCAACCGCGATAGTTGAACCGGGACTTCCTCCCGACCACGCGGCGGTCGCTCGATTTGTGTCGTCTCTGCCACATCAGCGGCCATGGCCAGGCTAACGCCGCCCAGCAGTTGAATCCGCTCGGCAATTAAATCAACCAACTCGTTCTGCTCACCGTAATGCTTGTCGTACAGCAGGTGCAGTTGATAGAACGTCGGACCAGCGACCTGCCAATGACACTTCTTGTATAGATCCCGAAGCGTCATCGTATCCGCGAGCAGTTGGTTCAATTGATTGGTCATCTGCACTCGAATTGGCTCTTCGAGTTCGAGAGGCAGCGCATGGTTTACGGTACCGTAGGCTTGGATTTCGCGAGCGCGCTGATGGAGGCGCGGTTGAGCGCTCACTCGCCGCTCGGTTTTTGAATCAATTTGCTTCTTTGCCATAACGTTTCTCCTTTTAACTATTCTTAATCGGTGCAGATCTGCCGAGCGCCGAAGCACTCTGCAGATTCAGTTCATCCATTCAATTTGGTTAAGCCGCTTCACGCTTCTATTTGCTATTTGCCACCAAGTCTTGTTACTGACCGACGTAGAGGTTTATGATTCTTCCTTTCTTGTGAATGAGTTACTTGTGTTGTCGGCACGAGCCCTCACTTCTCGGAATTTTCATTTCGCGGATCGTCTTTCGAGTTTACATATTCAAAGCCCAGCGGCCCAATCGCCGTCACCTGGGCGATATAGTCGCCAGACTTCGCCCAATGGAAATGGGATGTATTGCCGGGCAGAATGAGCACCGCACCGGGAGGATACGCCTCCAGCTTGCCGGCGTCGAATTCGTCGCCAAGGCCGATGTAGAAGATGCCGGAAATGACCGTGTATATGCGATCCTCAGAGTGCCGATGCGGCAGCAGCTTCACGCCGTTCGGCACTTTGACTCTGATCGCGTACGGTCCAGGTTCCGACGGCTGACCTGCAATGACAGCCAGGCGCACCGATGATGGGAGCGCGGCGAAAGGCTTCCAGTCTATGTCTTCCGGCAGAACTGCGTTGAAAGCCGATTCGCGACGCGCCGAACTCGTTTCTCTCCTCTGCTTGTGAGAAATGGTCATGAGTTCTTCCCTGATCGTCTCCGACAGTAAATGCTCATCTTCTCCTTTTCCCGGGCCTGAGTTACCCGGGCATCGCCGCGCGGAAATCCAAAGTTGGGACCGGAAGCATTATGTGACGTCTGGATTTTCCGTTCTTCAGCCGTTAGCGCCCGAGTTGGCCGACGTGGTATCCCAAGCGGTCTTCCACATCACCCGGCTTGTGAAAGCCTAGCTCCATTAGTTTCTTGATCCTCTCTTGCGCGGCCGGCCGCATGATCGAGGCGAGGCACACATCCCACTCAGGTGCGATTTCAAAATCAGGCGGCAAACTGGCCACGTCGGCGAAACGCTTTGTCTCGCTGATTGCCCGCTTGTCGAACGATGCGATGCGGGTTGCTAACGCATCGACAAACGCATCGAGATCAGCATCCGGGAATGATCGGTTGACGTATCCGTATCGTTCAGCGAGATCGCCCGGGATATCGTCGGCGCCGAGAAGAACTTCCAGTGCGCGTCCTCTTCCCATCAGGCGTGGTAGCCGTGCCATTGGACCACCTCCAGGCACCACACCAGCCCCAACTTCGAAGTGCGACAGAATGGCTTTTTCGCGACTGGCGAAACGCATGTCGCAGGCCAGGGCAAGCTCACTTCCGACACCGGTGGCGCGTCCCCGAATTGACGCGATCGATACCACCGGGGCACGGCTCAGTCGCACTAGCATGTCGGGAAGCGGCTGTAAGCCCGTGGGCCCCGGTGGTAAACGAGTTGTGTCCTCAAGTTTGGCCAGGAAGTCGTAATGAGTCAGAAAGAATCCTTCAACCGCGCTGTCGAAGACGACCACTTTGACGTGCTCGTCAGTTTCAATCGCTGTGATGACTTCGTTGAGCTGCGGAATCGTTGCCGGACCGAAGATGTTGAGCGGCGGATGATCAAGCGTTACTCGCCAATAGTGGGGCGAGCGCCGCGTAAGATGTATTTGCTTCGTGCTTGTTGCTGTGTCAGTTGCGCTTTTCATGTTTTGTCTCCCTTGAATTTGCCCAAAGAGTCTTCGGCTACGCCCAATTTGTTGGGGCGGAGCCCCGAATTCATTACGAACCGGAACGGAAGCGCAGAGCGCTTCCGCACATCAGGCGGCATAGCCCAGTCGCGTGAATCCCCGCAGCTTTTGTCAGCCCGAACAGCGCTTGTCACGGCCTGTTCTTCTTAAGACTCGACGAGCAGATCTTCACCCTCGACTTGCACGAGCCGAGAGCGCACAGGCTGCTGCGCTGGACCACGAAGGACCGCGCCAGAGGCCACATCGAACTGGCTGCCGTGGCATGGGCACGTCACGGTGGTACCATCAAGCTCGCCCTTCGCGAGCGAGCACCCCATATGGGTGCACGTGTCATCGAAGGCATACAGATGTCCCGATGCACTTGCAATGTTCACCTTGGTTCCCGCGATGTCGAAGACACGCATCTCGTTGTTGACAACATCCCTAGCGTCACCTACTCGCACCAACATGACTTCACCTCCAGATCTGATGTAATGTCACAGTTCGTCAGTGCACCCGTAGCACTCACCCGATTTGACCAGATTAATTGAACAGGTGCGGAGTAAACCACGAGAGGCGAGAGGAATCTATTGCACTAAGGTATCGGTCGATACCAAGGTATTAGCTACGCTTTGATTGACAGTCGACGTGAACGCCGAAGAGTTTTCGGCACGCCTAATTGACCTGCCTTCAGCCGACACCGATACCAAAGTATGATGGACATTTTCGGCCGGCATTGCCGCCATGATCGCCGTCTCCGCCATGGGGTGTCAGTTTGCGCTCTTGCGCCTCGGCTTGCCCAGCGCCCCGTCCACAGCGGTGATGACCGGCAACTTGACCAACACCGTGCTATCGCTGCTGGACACGCTGGCACGACGTCGGCCGTTAACGGAAGGCAGCGAGGTGCGCTTAAAGAAAACATTAAAGGTCGTCATCGGTTTCTTCGCTGGCTGCGTTGCCGGCGCGGCAGCGGTCTCATGGTTGGGGGATTGGGCGTGGTCAGTTCCGTTTGGGCTGGCAGGATTGGCAGTCTTACTTCCTCCACCCGGTGAATCAACCAGGACCTTAGAAAAAGGGGAATCGCGCCTCACGCAAACTGAAAGGAGGAACCATGGGAACTAATTGGCGATTGGTAATTATATTGACGCTTCTTTGTGCGCTCGCCATTCACGCGCAAAAAACGATGCGCAAACATGCAGCCAAAAAGCCGGCAGACAATCCCGTCTGGACCGAGTTGCAATCAAGTATGGAGAAGATGCAAATGGCGATGACCTCGATTGCTGCTTCAGGTAACAGCGACGTTGATTTTGTGAGACTGATGCTTCCGCATCATCAGGCAGCAATCGACATGGCTAAAACTGAGCTGATGTATGGCAACGATCCTCAAATGCGCAGACTGGCGCAGGAAATCATCACCGATCAGCAATCAGAAATTGAGCTAATGAACCTTTGGCTTAAACAACGCGCCCATTCCGCAAAAGTAAGCCAGCTAAAGTTCGCCATGCGAGAGGAGAATTAAAATGAGAATACAAGGCTTGTTCATATCGGTTCTCTTGTCGTCGAACGCGTTTGCGCAACAAGCGCCATGGGCGCGCCCCGACATTCCGGTTTCCGATCGCGATCGCGTCTATGCGGCGGACCAGACTTCCAACACTGTCTCGGTCATCAATCCTGCCGCCAACAAATTGCTTGGCGTGATCCGGCTGGGCGAGCCAGTTCCGGCACCCCTGGGCCCGTTATATCGAGGGGAATTGCTGGTTCACGGACTCGGGTACTCGCCGGATTCAAAAACACTGGCAGTGGTTTCAGTCGGCTCGAATTCGGTAACGCTGATCGACACGGCGACAAATCGGATCAAGGGCAAGGTTTATGTGGGCCGAGCGCCGCACGAGCCTTTCTTTAGTCGGGACGGAAAGGAACTGTGGGTGACCGTGCGAGGCGAAGACTATGTCTCAGTAATCGATCCGGTTGCGATGAGAGAAACCGGTCGCATAACGATGGCCGACGGTCCGGGGATGACGATGTTCGGCCCCGATGGTCGTTATGCGTTTGTTTGTTCCAGCTTCACTCCGGAGCTGACGGTCATCGATGCGAAATCGCATCAGATCATTAAGCTCGTGCCACAGGCAAGTCCATTTTGTCCCAATATCGCCGTGAGCCCGGAAAATGATGAAGTGTGGATCACGCTGAAAGATGTGGGCAAGGTACAGGTGTATAACGCGCAACCGCCGTTCGAACCGAAAGCGTTGATCGAGACCGGACCGATCACCAATCACGTCAATTTTGTGAACAATCGCAATGGCAAGTTTGCCTACGTAACAATCGGCGGCGCGAATGAGGTGAAGGTGTTTCGACGGGGGACAACTCCGCAATTGATCGCGACTATTCCAGTGGGAAGTCTGCCGCATGGCATCTGGCCATCGGGCGACGGTTCCCGCGTCTATGTTGCCCTGGAGAACGGTGAGATGGCCTTAGCGATCGACACCCTGACCAACAAAGTAATCGCTAACATTCCAATTGGCCAAACCACGCAGGCCCTGGTGTACGTGCCGAATGCGGCAGCCGACGGCAACGGCCCTAATCTGATGCCGCTTGGGGAGGCCGGTAATACTACTCGGCTGCACCTCGAAGCGGCAGCAACTGCATTGCCTAACGCGCAAGCATCGGTAGCGGTGAATTCACTGGGGCGTTTGGATCTGGTTCAGATTGCAGCAGAGGGGCTTATACCTAAAACTCAATATGACGTGTACCTCGCAGAGTCTGACCATGCGCCTTTTGGAAGGCTCGAACCGTTAGCGGTATTGAACACGAATCCCGATGGCGCGGGAATCGTGCAGACGATTGGTCCATTGAAAATGTTGGTACCTGGAGATTCATCGGCGGCGTCATCGAGAAGGTTCTTGATTGTTACTGAGTTGAAGCAGCCCTCGCAGGTCGTGCTGCGGCAAACGATCCCTTCAAGCGGTCCGTAACGAAGGAAGTGGTGGAAGTGAGCCTCACATGAAAATGGGTGCGCCAGTGGAAATTAGACAAAGGGCTGATCTTGGTGACTACCTGGCCGCCGAGCGGACTCTGTTTCTCCCTTGTTTTTAGATTCGCTGCTTTTGCTGTTTTCTGAATGGGCGTATATTGATGCCGCGAAATTTGGGAGATTCCACTCGGACCGGACCCATTACGATGGACCGTAAGCTTGACCCTCAAATGGACAGCGCGAGGAAATGTGAAACTTGGGATCGAGTTGTGGCGGACGCCGTGCCATGCGATCACATCGTGCAGCTCTATCAGGACCAGGATTTTCTCAACCGCGCCGTCTGCCGCTTCGCCGGCGCTGCTCTCGCGAACGGAGAAGGCATCATCCTGGTGCCAACGCTCACCCATTGGAATGCCATTCGCTCACGCCTCGAGGCCGAGGGCGTGAACGTGGAAGCGGCACAGGAATGCGGACAGCTCACGGTGGTTGACGCCGATGAATTTTTGCCCCGCTTCATGCGGGATGCCATGCCGGATTCGCCTGTATTCCTCGGCCTCGCAGCGGAGGTCATCGGACAGGCGCGCGCCGGAGGGCGCTTCCAAAACGTGCGTTGGTGGGGAGAAATGGTCAATGTCCTGTGGGAACGCGGGGACGTCGCCGCCAGCATGAATCTCGAAGACCTTTTCGATCAGCTCGCCAAAAAGCATGACATCGCGATCTTCTGCTCGTTCCTGATGGACAACTTTAACGGCGAAGTTCATGCACATATGCTGCCCAGACTCGGGACGAATCACTCCCACCTTATTCCAGTAGAGGACTACGCTCGGCTGGAGCGCGCCGTAGCCGATGCGTTTCGGGAAACCGTCGGCCCGGACGAAGCTCGTGTCCTTGAAAGTCGGCTGCTCTCTGAGTATCGGCAACCATTCGACATGCCGCGCGCCCAGGCGTTGCTGCTGGCATTGCGTCAGGTTCTCCCAACAGTTGCTGATCCCGTCCTGCAACGAAGCCGCAAGCTGTACACCGCTTCAGCGGCCTCCTGATGACGGCGCAACGCATTACGCTCAATGGCGGCTGAACGGCTTCCAGGAGGTTCAGCGGTGACACCCGATCTAGTCAACATCCTTGATACCGTTGAAGTGCCGATCGTCGTCGTGCGACGCGACCTCATCATCGCCTGGTTCAACAAGGCGGCGGCTGATGTGCTCGGCCTCTCACCAGCGGATATTGGTAGGGCGGGCCGCGAGATCCCGGTGTTCGCTGGCTTGCTCCGCCTGGAAGAGCAATGCCGCCAGGTCATGGCGGGCGGAGCGGAATCCCGGGCCGATTTTCGCGACGGAGACAAGTGGTTTGTTGTTCGGATATCGGCTCACACAAGAGTCGATGGCCAGGTTACCGGCGCCGTGCTGACCTTCACCAATGTGACTGCTCTGCGGGCCAGCATCAATCAGGCCATCTACGAACGTGAATTCATAAAAGCGATCATCAACACGGTCGCCGATCCTCTCGTCGTGTTGAGTGCCGACCAACGCATCCAGTCGGGCAATCGCGCCTTCTACACAATGTTCGGGCTCTCTCGTGATAAGACCCAAGGCATTCCACTCCACGAACTCGGGAATGGCGCCTTTGAACTTACCCCGTTGCGCCAGCAGCTCAAAGAAATGCTTGCGGGTACTCATGCGTTCCAGCCCATTGAGGTGGATCACGTCTCTACAGCAAACGGCCAACGGACGCTAATTCTTGACGCCCGTCCTTTGTCTTTGCCGGGCCATTCCGAGCGCAGGGTTCTGGTGACTTTCCAGGACATCACGGCGCGCAAACAGGCTGAAGCGGCCAGGGATCTGCGATCGGAGGAGGAGTTGCGGCGCAGCGAGGCATTTCTCGCAGAGGGTCAACGGCTCAGTTTAACGGGCAGCTTTTCCTGGAAGGTGGCCACCGACGAAATCACGTGGTCGGAGCAGCTCTATCGCATCTACGAACTTGAGGTCGGCGTGCCCGTGACCCTCGAACTGATCCGTACTCGAGTCCATCCGGAAGACGTCAGTGTAATCGAGAAAATGAAAATGCTTGACCAGGCACGCGACGGCGGCAATGGCTTTGAATGGCAGTATCGGTTGCTGATGCCCGACCACTCGATCAAGTACCTGCATGCAGTCGCTCATGCGACCTGGGACCAGCATGGTCAACTGGAGTACATCGCTGCGGTTCAGGATGTGACGGAGCGCCGCCTGTCGGAAGAGGCACTCGACAAGGCTCGATCGGAGTTCGCGCACGTCGCAAGGGTGATGAGCCTGGGAGCCTTGACGGCGTCGATTGCGCACGAAGTTAACCAACCATTGTCTGGAATCATCACCAACGCCAGCACATGCATGCGAATGTTGGAAGCCGATCCGCCAAACATCGACGGCGCGCGTGAAACCGTGCGCCGCACTATTCGCGATGGACACCGCGCGTCCGATGTCATCACGCGATTGCGGGCACTGTTTAGCAGGAAAGATGTGGCGACGGAATTAGTGGATCTGAATGAAGCAACAAGAGAAGTCATCGCCCTGGCCTTGAGTGAACTTCAACGCAACCGGGTTATTGTGAAACCTGAACTTGCGGACGAACTTCCGATTGTTGCAGGCGATCGGGTCCAGCTTCAGCAAGTCATACTCAACCTACTGCGCAACGCTTCAGACGCCATGAGCAGCGTTGACGATCGTCCGAGACAGTTGCTGATCAGAACAGAACATGATGCGGATGGCGGCGTGCGTCTGAGTGTGCAAGACGCAGGCCGGGGGTTAGAGCCGGAAAGTATGAACAGACTATTCGAAGCATTCTACACAACGAAGAGTGATGGTATGGGCATAGGACTGTCCGTCAGTCGCTCTATCATCGAGAATCATCATGGTCGTTTATGGGCCACTTCGAACGATGGTCCGGGAGCGACGTTCTCGTTCTCGATTCCTTGCGGAGCGAAGTCCGGGACCGACGCCGCAAGTCACGACGTAAACAATGTGTCGAATCAGAAACGCGCTGCCACGGGGAGTTTTTGAAAGAAAACTACAGAGCCGGCAGAACCGCCGAACGGCTAGTCGGTTTTGGCGGCCTTTCCGGATTTAGCTCGCCATTCGGGCTTGCGTTCGTTGCTCGCATTTGCCAGCGCTCGGCGAACCCCTTCCGCATCAAGGTCGGCGCCATATACCGGAGTGCCTGGTTGTTGGCGCCATGAGTCGTCGAGCCCGCCTGCATCGACGCCATCAAATCCGAGTTCATCGACGAGTCTTAGGACGACCGACTTCGCTCGATCGTCGTCGCCGGCCACGGGGAGGGCTATACGGCTCGGAGTTCCTGCGGGCTTGCCTGACTTCAAAAGATGTTCGGCATAAATATTATTAAAGGCCTTTACAACTGGCCGCCCCAGTTGCTGGGAAACCCAACGGCTCTCAATCGCTCCATCTTCGATTTCGGCGATGCGGCCATCACGCTGTTGCGGATAATAGTTGCCCGTATCGACGACGACTATGCCGTCAGCCACTCCTGCGAACAAATCACGCGGCAAGGTTGGAATGTTCTTCAGCGGAATAGTGACGATCACGACGTCGCCATGTTGGGGTGCCTCAGTGACGGAGACGGCCGTGGCGCCAGTCTCCGTAGCAAGATCGGCGAGGCTTTCCGGGCCCCTCGAGTTAGCTACGAATACTCTATGACCGAGCTCACGAAAACGCCGAGTTAGATTGCCCCCAATGTTTCCCGCGCCGATGATCCCTATGTTCATTTTCTGCTCCTTTCCCACAGCATGCTTTACGTACTCATCGCCAGTGACGGTCTCTCCGGACCTCGAATTCAGGTAGCTCACGTTCAAGCGTCAACATGAGAACTACGTTTCCCGCAATAGTGGACTAATCGGCATTCTAGCCGCGCAAGTTCGCGAGCCAGTTCACCCCAGTTATGCTCGGCACCAGGAAGTATTCCCCGCCGCGAAGCACATTGAAGAATTCGATGCCGTCTATCCAATGCGTGATCGGCCTTTTCGGAATCGTGATTTTCTTTTCTTAATAGAGCTTGTTCTCCTTCACCCCCGCTTAATGATGAAGACTGTTTTGTCATCAATCCGGTCCTCTTCTCCAATCTGCCGCAGATGGTCGTCGTCTTTTGTGGCGTGTTCCAGCAGCGCCCTGCAGATGTCTCTCGCTGATTTCGAAGAGTGCTCCCGCATCAGAGCTTCAAGGTGTTGGCGTTCTTCATCATCGCTCCCGTCATAGACGCCGTCGGTATAAAGGAAAAGAATGTCACCCGGGCTCATTAGCGTAATTTCGGCAACATCGGATGAGTTAGCCGGCCTGGCCCGTAATTGCATTGAGAAATACCGCTTACGATCCGGATGATCAGCGGGGATCTGCAGGCCCAATGGCAGGAATTGCACCATTCGATCCTTGTCCAGCTCCACAAATTTGCGATATTCAGCCGAGAACACGAGCGGCGGCGGGTGTCCAAAATTTACAAATCGGAAATAGCCGTAGGGATGCACTTCCCCATAGAGCATAGTCGCAATCTCGCGCGTATTTTCTTCAGTTACACCCAGTGCGTTACGAGCCGTGACCGAATGCGCCAAACGCAGGTTGATATTTTCAAACAGCTCCGGCGTCGTCCTTCCGTGCTGATCAAGCTCGGTGAGCATGAATGCATGAAACGTGTCGTGTACAGTCGAGGCAATCTTCGCCGCAATAAGTCCGTGTCCCTGTGCGTCTACCAGCAGGACTCCTGCAATACTACTGAGTTCGCGGAGGGCTTCGGCGACCCGCACCTGCTCCGAGCTGCGGGCATCTCTGTATTCGCCTTCCATTTCGGACCTATAAGCCGGCCTGGACCTCAACCACTCCACATGATCGTCTACTGAATTACGCGGCGGTGCGCCTGGCGGGAGCGGATCAAGAAATTCCTTTGATAACTTCAGGGCCTGTTGAATGCGCGCATCCACGTCATAACGCTGCTGGAAGTTTATATATTCAAATAGGTCGCCGCCGACCGTTCCGGCAGGAACAGAATTCCCGTACATCTCGATGCCGGATATATGCGGAATCGACCCTTCCACCGGCATGAGTCGTTCACGCAAATATTCATCGATAGTCAGATCCGTGCGCTCTGTGGTCATCGCATTTTATGATACTTAAAAACCGACAACCTCTTCGCAAGGAGCGATGCGACTGCTTGTTGTCGGTTCACCGATAAAACCTTCGTGTATCATCCTCTCTCAGAGTTTGGCGTTCAAGCCTGCTCTGCCTCAGCCGGAGTTGAACAAAAAGGTTTCATGGTGAGCACTGATTCCTAAGTTTGGAGAGAACCGATCGCCTCGACGATCTCATTCGTGCTTACGATCGCAGCGGGTACTTCCAGGTCACATAGTCGCCCGGACGGTATCGACGATGCCGCGGATAGAAAACTCGAAGCTTCGCCGCGCGAGCAGCATTTAGAACGCGCAGCATATTGGGAACGCAATTATTTGCTTCTGCCACCGTCTTCAGGTGACCCCGGAATTTGCCTCCCTCGGAAATGAAATCGTTGTACGGATCAATCACCAGAAGCGCAACGATCTCTTTCTCATACTTCAGAACTGTCATGTTCTTTACTCATGTGCGTTCTCTTAAATGGAAAGTTAGATTTGTTGACCGTGAGCATCCGCAGACACACGGGTCACTTTGGCCGGCGCCGTAAATGTCACCGCATTCTTCCTGACGAAGTCCTGCACGCTCAGCGGTCCTTGGCCGGTTAGCGTGAGCACGTCGTCCGACATCCGGTCGTAGCGTCCCGCGCGGTGCAGATCGGCCATCGTCGTAAGATGGTTCACCAGGTGGACCGGCCAGCCGCGCTCGAGCAGTCCTTCCCGCCACGGCCCGACCGGAATGTCCTGGTAGGTGATCGTGCGGCCAAGTGCCTTCGAATACTCTTGGGCAAAAAAATTCATGTTCTCGGACTGGGGACCGGTCAGTTCATAAATTTTGCCGATGTGTGGCTGCGGATTTACGAGCAGCGCGGCGACCACCCGGGCAACGTCGTCCGCCGAGATCGGCGAAGTCTTGCCCTCGCCGAACGGCAATCTGATCTGATTTGAATTCGCGACCGATTCCGAGGTGAGCATCAGAAAGAAGCCTTCGAGAAACACTGTCGGCCGCACGTGCACGACCGGCAGACCGGACCAGTTAAGCGCCTGCTCGGCAAGCCACTGTAGCTTGTGCTGCGGGCTTGCGGTGGTTTCAGTAATGCTCATGTCTGAGAGGGTCATCTGCGACATATTGATGAACGCCTTCACGCCATGATGTTTCGCCACCGCCGCCGTATTGACCGTCGCGGCCAGATAGGCATCCGAAACCGACAGGCCGAAGTACATCGTCTCGCAGCCGGCAATCACCCTATGCATCGAATCGAGATCGAGCAGATCACCGACCACGACCTCCGCACCCTTGTCGCGCAACGCCTGCGCGCGTTCGTCTTCATTTCGCACCATCGCACGCACCGCTTGGCCTTGCTTCAACAGCAGTTCGGTGACCGTGCGCCCTACCGCGCCGACGCGGCCCGCCGCGCCGGTGACCAGAATGGGGTTTGCCATGTTTTTTCCTCCGGTGCGTTCACCAAGATCGATATTCAAATCCGTTGAATGCGGGGCGTCAATCACCGATACGGCGGCCGCACTGCGCGCCTCCATCGACGACGACCACGTCGTAGTCGCTTAAGTCGGCAACTCTGCTCCCGCCTGTTCCGCCGCCATGTATGCGGCATACCAAACGGGCCACTTCTCATCTCTCTGGCCGCCCATGCGTTTTTCATGCTCTCCATGAGCCGTCGCCGCGCGAATCAGCGCGCCTACGAGATCGGTTACCGAACCGAACGAAGTAACACCTGAATCGATTCGTCCGGGCAGTCGCGTCGTAATTTCCTGGAGCATCCAACTATTCCCGTCGGGATCACTGAAGATGGCGAGCGACCGGTAAGTACCGTGTTCCGGATCTGGACCTCCTACTGGACCATTCGGACCCAAGTGGAAAATCTCACTTACATCGATGCCCGCATCGACAAGAGCATTTCGAGTTGCTTCGATGTCGGAAACGATCAAGTACGTTCTCTGGGCTGAGCCGGGCGCCGCCGAAGTGAGGCCCTTGCCGAACTGCACGGAACAAGCAGAACCGTGCGGGGTGAATTGGAATACGCCTGAGCCCGGCGGTGTAACGTCTTGCCTCCACCCGAGTTTGCGGTAGAACTGCTCCGCGCGTGCGGCATCTGTGACTGGAATGACGATTACTTCGAGTTTCATGTCGATTGTCGCGAGTCCGGCTTCTTTCACGGTTGTCATGTTATCTCCTCCGCTGAATACACTGATCGAAAATGATTTGCGGAGTCACCATAGATTGTGATCTTCTGAAACATTCGGTGACCTAATACAACTGAAGTGTCCCTACCTCGGCACGCCTGGGCACATTAGTAATACATAAAAAGCTCCTATCGACCTTGCGGCCGACAGGGGTAACGATCTGAAACGCCCGTCGTGGTCACTATGGCGTTGGATAGTCCCAAACATCAGGCGGCAGCTTATCCTTGAGTGATGTATACATGGCCTCGCGGAACAGTTTCACCGCCGGATACGGCCGCATGGCAATAGTGCGCTCCACTATCAGCCCCTGCTCGTTATCCACGATGACCTCCCAGCTCTCGATCTTGTGGCCATCCATGGTTCCCACCCAGCGCAAGAAGGTGGTGCGCTCATCTAGCTTAAACTCGGCCGTATAGGTACCGGAACCACGTGTAGAGCTCGACTGAGCGAAAATCGCCGCGATGACTTCACGGCCCTCGATCGGCCGAATCAGGAGCGGGCTGTTGAATACAATGTTTTCGGCAAGCAGCTCGCTCACCTGGGCGGCTGTAAGGTGACCGGATTCCCGTAGTTTGCGTAAAGGATGCATTGTGATTCCTCCTATGCTATGTAGCGGCAAGCGTTGCCCAACTACAGCGACGGGCTCATGGAAAGCTGAGAGCAGCTGAAGCATGGCCCCGACTTTCGTCTAGGCTTTTGCTGCCGCGCTGGTTTCGTAGTTCCGCGCTTCGATGGCTTTCAGGGTATTTGCAGACCACTTCTCCAACTGTCCCTTGCCAACGATCCCAAGGAACGCGCCGAGCAGACGCCCCTTGAGGTTCTTGCCATCGCGCACAATCACGACGTCAACGTCGGTCGTGCGGTTGGGCTGCCGCGTCAAGGTATACGTGTGACCTGACCGGCCTCCCCACAAGTTCGAGTCAGTGGTGGTCAGGATTATGTGCGTGGGATCGGACCAGTTGTAGTTCAGGCGTTCCCAGATACCGCCCGAGCCCTCTGTGACATCGGCATAGGTTGAGCCCTTCTCGTGCACCTTCATGTACCCGTCCGTGCTATTGCCCCAAAGCTTCGCCCGGCCCGGCCCGAAGTCGGTGAGCCCGGCAATAAACTGCTCAGGCGTCGCGGTAGTTGTCAGTTTGAAGTGAATTGTCGACATGTCTGCTCCTTCATCTAAATCGTTGCGTGTGCAACTGGTTTACTCAGTACGGAGTTCTGGCCAGGTGGTTGTCAAAGTCGCCGGCTCGGGTCTTTGCCATACTGACTTCACGGTCATATCGCGTATCGACTCGAAGCAAAAAGGACCGTTCTTCATTACGCATCAGTTTCAGGACTCGCTGGCGGCGAAGTGCTCGCCAATCGCGGTACCCGCGAACTTCTCGCTCAGCAGGCGGGCGAAATACACCACCGTGGTGCGCGGCCGATAGCTCGCCACGACGTGCTGGGTCTGGCCGGCGTCGTTGCGCTTGATAAGGACGACACAACCGAGCGGCTCGCCGTGGACTTCAGCCACATAGTCCTCGATCCAGCCGTTGTCGCCATAGGGGCCGACGTACTTGAACTCCTGGCGGTCATACAGCGACTTGATGGTGAGCACGACTGACCGGACGCTCTCCGCGCCTACGACGACGCCGTCCAACATCGAGCCTTCCACGGTGGCGTCATCGGCCATGTTCTCCAGCCACGGTGGGTAGTAGTCCTTGAGAGCGGGATCGCCGCTACCGAGATATTGGGCGAGTACGTTGCCTTTGATGGACATAAGTAGTTCCTCCTTTGTTGGATCAAACCCAGTCGAACCGTTTCAGATCAGGCAATTTACTAAATCGAAATTTAGATTTGTTGAATGCGAACATCAACCAACAGAATCACCTGACGACTAACGAAGCGTCCTAAACGCGGCGCGAAGCTCCGCCGCAAAGAGTTCCGGCTGTTCCCACGCTGCGAAGTGGCCGCCCTTGTCGACCTCATGGAAATAGATCAGGTTGCGATAGGCGCGCCTGGCCCATGTCTCCGGAGGTCGATAGACGTCCTCCGGAAATACGGTGATGGCCACCGGCAGCGAGATCTCGTTAGTCTTCCACGCTGCCGACTGCGTGGGGTTGCGTCCGACGTTCTCCCAGTAGAGGCGGCCCGCCGAGGCCGAACTGTTGGTGAGCCAGTACAACGTGAAGTCGTCGAGAACCTGGTCTTTGGTCGGAGTCTTCCTGAGATCGTCCCCGTAAGTCCATTTCGCGAACCCCGGATGCACGAGCATGAAGGCCGCCATGCCAGTCGGCGAGTCGTTCAAGCTATACCCCATCGCCTGTGGCCGGGCGGTCAGCATCGCAAAGTAGCTCGAGCTCCCGCTCATCCCGTACTTGCGGAGCGCGTCGAACACAGTTCGTTCCTGATCGGAGATTCCCGCCGGCGCGGGCGCGCCGGTGAGCAGTGCCGCGGACACTTCGGGCGGTACCGTCGCCGGCAGATTGAGGTGGATGCCGAGCAATCCTGGAGGCGCCAGCCGCGCCAACTCTGTAGAGATAGGAGCGCCCCAATCGCCGCCTTGTGCGACGTAGCGGCTGTACCCCAGACGCCTCATCAACTCCGCCCAGACTCGGGCGATGCGCTCAGGACCCCAACCGGTGCCGGTGGGTCTTCCGGAAAAGCCGTAGCCTGGCATCGACGGGATCACGATGTCGAAAGCATCCGCGGCGCTGCCTCCATACGCGGTTGGATCGGTGAGCGGACCGATCACGTCAAGGAACTCGAACACCGAGCCAGGCCAACCATGCGTGATCAGCACCGGAAGGGCGTTGGGGTTCCGGGAGCGAACGTGGATGAAGTGAATGTCCACACCATCGATGTTCGTCATGAATTGCGGCAGGGCGTTGAGCTTCGCCTCCGCCTTGCGCCAGTCGTACTCAGTGCCCCAATAACGAACGAGCTCCTGAAGCTTCGCTAACTGAACCCCTTGCGACTGATCGGTGACAGTTTCCCTGTCGGGCCAGCGGGTTTCACGAATCCGGCGGCGCAGGTCGGTGATTTCCTTTTCAGGCACATGGACACGGAATGGACGGATTGCGTCTCTTTCGCCGCGCGTCGCATTGCTCTCTTGCTGTGCGGCTGGGCGTACCTTGTCGAGTTTCTTTCGATCACCTTTCGATCTGTAGCTCTGAGCGTGGCTCGACACGATCAAGCCGAGACTGAGAGCAAACGCAAAGATCGCGATCGCAGTATTGTGAATTCGTTTGCGGCACGAAGTCGAACGATTCATCGGTGTTTCTCCTTTTGTCCGACATTAACGATTCATTCCGGGTTCCTTACAGGTGCGGAGTAGACCACAGTTGAGAAAGCGAATCCATTGCACCAAGGTATCGATCGATACCTTGGTATTAGGTCCCTTTAGAGGATAGAATCCCCGTCACTTAAGTTCCCCCTTTTGAGATACTTGCTATAACCACAGAAGCCAGAGGGATCGGCCATGAAGAGATCCGCAGCAGCTTCGCCCGCAGGACAAGGACGGCAAATATCGCTGGTTCCTGGTCCGCTGCAATCCTCTGCTCGACGATCAGGGAAGGATCGATCGATGGTATGCGATTGCGTTCGACATCGAGGACCGAAAACGGGCCGAGGCACTGCTCGCCGGCGAGAAACGGCTCCTTGAGATGGTAGCCGGAGGGGATACGCTTACCTCCATTCTGGATGCCTTGTGCCGGCTGGTGGAAGAAACCGTCAGTAGATACATCTGCGGGAATCATCGAGAACCACTGTGGTCGTTTATGGGCCACGCCGAATGACGGTCCTTGCTTCATTACTTGACGGGTTGCGTCGCTTGTTTATGGGACTGATAGGATTATTAAAATCGTCGCCGCTCTCATGGCTCGACCAATCCGTTTCCCGAAACGCGGTGAGGAATTGCTGCACGAATTCGTCTTGCAGGTTTGTCGCATAACTGCATGAACTACTCTCAAGCGAGGCAAAGATGGGTTAAGGAATGTCTTCATTCATCAGAAAATCACGAAGGCTGAAGATGTCTATACCTACGTACTGCTTGAGCACGAGGAGGTCTTTGTCGCCAGTGATGATGCAATCGCATTTACCACTGATTGCAGCGGCCAGGATGTTGTCGTCGTCTGGAGTGGATTGTTAAAGCGGCTACCGGTTGCACGGCGACTTGCTTCCGTCGGTCAACGAAAGCTAACCTGTGATTCATGGAAGGACGCGATGACATTCTGGCGAAACTACGAGCCATCAAATTGACTTTGCAGCAGGAGTTTCCTCTTCAGCGGCTGGCGCTGTTCGGCTCATGGGCTCGTGGTGATCAGACTGAGAACAGCGATGTCGATATTCTCGTGGACGTCGACCCCTCGATTGGTTTGCGCTTCGTGACGCTGGCTGAAAGGCTTGAGGCAGCGCTGGGCCGGCGCGCGGACGTGGTCTCGCGTCGAGCGATCAAACCGAGCTTGTGGAACCTGATCGAGCCGGAACTGATCGATGCCTGAGCGCGATGCTGCAATACTGCTCGAAGACATCCGCGCCGCAATGGCGAGGATTGACCGCTACACTGCCGGAATGGATCGCGAGACGTTTCTTGCCGACGAAAAGACCGTAGATGCCGTCGTGCGTAATCTTGAGATCATCGGTGAGGCGGCGCGACGATTGCCAGATCAATTCAAGCAAGCTCATCCGGCAATACCCTGGCCGCAAATAGCGGGTCTGCGCAATCGAATCGTGCATGATTACTTTGGGCTGGACTTGCAGTTGATTTGGCACATACTGCACGCGGATCTCAAAGATTTAGAAATGCGTCTCACTGACTTGTCGTAGTCCAATTCTCTTCGACAGCCTCACAGCCTTAATCGCGTCGGTGTGCATAGGGTGAGCTACCATGCTCATGTCGGTCGGGACATCGGTCGTACAGGCATAGAAGGTTGGTTTCTCAGGGCGTCGCTCCCAGCACTCCGCACCATTCAGTCGTCAGCGATCCGGGAACGGATTCCAGGAGTAATTCATCGACGTAACACCAGCCCCACTCTTCACCCGTTTCAAAAGATTTGATTAACGGGTGATTGGTTAAATGAAAATGCTATACCGCGTGCTTGTTCTTTGAATCATCGCAGCAACCGACGTGACCGCAGGTTACGCAAAGTCGCAAATGGAGCCATCGGTCACCCATTTTCAAACACTCTTCACAGCCGTTGGGTGTTGTCGGAGTAACATCGCCAATTTCAAACAAATGCGAACAGCAGTTCATATTGAAATCCTCCTGATGCTTTGAAAGCCAAACTCATCGGAGTGCCGCGGATTTGGTTCGCATTACGGGAACACGCGCGTCGATCCAGCTGTTAATGTCCGCAATCACGACCTCCTTATCAACATCATTCAGCAAGTCATGATAGTGTCCCTCATAAAGTTTCAGAGTTTTGTCCGTTGAGCCGGCGTTATCGTAAAAGAACTGGCTGCCGCTCGGGTTCGTCGCCTTGTCCTCCGTGCCGTGCAGAATGAGCACGGGAAGTTTAATGAGGGGAAATTCTTCATGCAGCCGCTTGGCGGCATCTATCATCACCTTCGCGGTCTGCGTTGCCTCAGACTCGCCCTTAATCAGCGGGTCATTATTCATTGCCTCGACAACCAGCGGATCGCGGGAGAAGTGTTCGTTCTTTAAGGTGTAAACATGGGCGTGCGGCGCGATGTAATCGAATCCCTTGAGTAACGAAAGGACGAACCCGGGCACCGGCAGATCGTATGCGAAGCTCTCGCAGATTAATCCGTCGATCTCTGATTGATGGTCGAGCGCATAAATGCACGAAACGACACCGCCCGCGCTGTGACCGAGAATGAACACCGGCAAACCGGGATTTTCAGATTTCGCGGTTCCGATAAGCGTCGCCACGTCGTCTGTATAATCTTCCATCTTTTCAACGTAGTAACGCTCGCCTTCGGAACGCCCGCGCCCGCGCAAATCGATCGCATAAGTCGCCAAATCTTTCGCGGCGAATTGCTCGCCGACCCACAGATATTGGCCACTATGCGAATTAAACCCGGGGACGATTACGACCACGCCGCGTGTTTTCCCTTCGGGCTGCCACGAGCGGGTAAAGATTTCCAGTCCGCCGACTCCTGCGAAAGTTGATTCCTTCATTTCTTTCAGTCTCCTTCCAACTGGTGATCTCCGACACAGACTCGGAGTTGGTTTGCGGTTCGGTTGATTTCATTCCGGCACCGGCACTACTACCTGAGCACCCTTATCCTTAATGAAGAAGACGACAAACTTAGCAGGCTTGGTACTGCTTGCATTCCGACCCACGACATGAACATCGTTCGGGCCTTCGTAAAAAGTCTGGCCCGGTGTCAGCGTCACTTCCTTTCCACCTTTCACCTGCATGATTATCGAGCCCTCCAACACATAGATGAACGCATGTGCATTGTGCCGGTGAATGGGATCCACGCTGCCCGGTGGATATTCCACCGTGATCATCAAGACTTCTTTACCGGGAAAATCAGGCAGATCCTTCGAAGTGAGCGGCGTCACCGACGCCTGTGGGGTTTTACTGCCGGCTGGCTCCTGGGCCATCAACGTGCCCGTCATGAGACATAGCACAACTAGCGATAATATCTTGTTCATCATAGTCTCCTTTGGTTAGTCGCCCTGCAGAGCCAGTTTCAGTGTTTCTCAATCAAGTTGCCGCAACAGCTGAGCGATTTCGGCATGCCCGTGACTCTCCGCGAATGTCACAGCAGTCTCATTTGTCTCCCGCAGCCTGGCATGCACGTCAGCACCTTTATCCAATAAAGCTTGAACCATCGTGAGATCGCCGACCATAGCAGCCGCCATCAAGGCGGTTCCTCCCTGATTACTCCTGGCTTGGACGTCCGCACCGTATTCCAGCAAAACTTTCATCGTCTCGTAATGCATGTTGATGACGGCGAACATCAACGCTGTCCGGCCGTTGTCGTCTCTCTGGTCTATGTCCGCGCCCTGATGGATCAGAGCTTTTACTGTCTCAGTGTGTCCATCGAGCGCCGCTCGCATCAGAGCTGTGTGTCCATGCTCGTACGCTTCAGCGGCGCTTAATTCTGCGCGCGTTGTCATAGTTCCTTTCGCGTTGCCAGACCTGCGCTTATTCCTTGAACGGGGAGTTCAGCAAGTAATCCACCGTTGACGCCGGCTTGTAACCCGGCACAAAGCGGTCGCCAAAATCACGTGCGAAGTTGTCGTAGGTCGTCGCCGGGCGTGTCTTCACAATCCTGCAGACCGCCTGTGTGAATCGTTCCTTCATTCCCAGCCGCGGAAACGCTTCGATGATCGCCACCATTTCAGCATCGGTCACCGCCTCGTAACCCCAGCCACCCCAATCCAGGCCGATGCCCTTCGTCGCCACCCCAATCTCGGCCTCTTTGTAAAGCGCTATAGAGGGCGTCGAGTTGAGCGCAACTCCGTCCCAGATCAACTGTGCCCGACGATCATCCATGCCCTCATTGCGAGCGAAGTCGCGGGCGGCATTCGCCCCCTCAACTTCAAATCGCAGTGGCCCGTCGAAGGCTTCCGCCAACCCCAAGTCGTGCAAAATCGCGGTTACTGCCAGAACCTCGCCGTCATGCGCAATCTGTTTGCGTTGCGCGACAATTGCCGCAAAGAGCCAAGATCGCATGACGTGATTAAACAGGTATGGCTCAGACCGCTCGCGTGTGAAGTCTATCGCCCGCGAAATCAGTGCCGTGTCGGGCACGGAGACGCCTGCCAACAAGCGTGTGGCGTCATTAGATTGTGCTCTCTGGGCAATTACAGTCATTTCACACTCTCCTCAGTCCTACGTACATTGCTTCCAAAGACGGACACCACAAGGTCATCTATGACGCCGCCGCCGACTTTTGGCCTGCAATGAACGCGAGCAGATCGGCGTTGATTTGATCTGCATGCGTGGTCGGCATGCCATGCGGAAAACCGGGATAGAATTTCGTTGTCGCATTCTTGAGCAGCTTGGCGGAAAGCGGCCCAGCATCAGCGAAGGGCACGATCTGGTCATCCTCTCCATGCATCACCAGTGTCGGCACATCGATCTGTTTGAGATCCTCGGTGAAGTCGGTTTCCGAAAATGCCTTTATACAGTCGTACTGCGCTTTGATCCCGCCCATCATGGCCTGCCGCCACCAGTTATCTCTGACGCCTTGCTTGATGTCGGCGCCCGGTCGGTTGTAACCATAGAAGGCCAGCGTAAAATCCTGGTAGTACTGGGGGCGGTTTTTAGCCGTGCTCTCGCGAATCTGATCGAAAACTTCGAGTGGAGTGCCGCCTGGATTCTTGTCGGACTTGACCATAACTGGTGGGACAGCGCTGATCAGCACCGCTTTAGCGACCCTTCCTTTGCCATATCGAGCGACATAGCGCGCGACTTCTCCGCCGCCCGTAGAATGACCGATGTGAATGACGTCGCGCAGGTCGGGGTTTTCGACCAGCTCGTTAACATCAGCCGCGTACGTATCCATCTCGTTGCCGGTTACGGTTTGGGTGGAACGCCCATGGCCTCTCCGGTCGTGCGCAATAACGCGATAACCCCGCTCCAAAAAGAACATCATCTGGGCATCCCAGTCGTCAGCCGATAAAGGCCAGCCATGGTGAAAGAACAGCGGCTGTCCGTCGCCCCAGTCCTTGTAGTAAATCTGCGTTCCGTCTTTCGTTGTGATAGTACTCATGCGAGACTCCTTTCCTGCGTGGTGACGTCAAGTAAACATTGCTTCGGCTCCAGCGGAGCGCAATGTTGTGCAAGTGAACAAGTCGAACCATTCATGTCGCTCCGCTGGAGCGACAAATCTAAAATAGACTTACGGGATTCTATAAACATTCGGTCCCTCCGGGACTGGGGCGACTTCTGACAGGCCCGGTTTGAAAAAACCGCTCACGACCTGGCGCGCCGGCACCGTTGCTGCTTTTCACGCTCTCTGCGAAATCGTCTTCGCGGTCGCTGCGGGGTCGGCGTCTGCTCGGCTAAGCCAGTCTTCGAAGCGTGTCTCGCCAAGTCGGGCCGATTCGCCCGGCACGATACTGCGCTCGCTCAACTCGGTGCCGAAGTAGCGTGCCTGTGGATCTGCAACGACCTCACGCGCGTCATTGAGCGCCCTCAGTTGTAGCCGGATAAGTTCGTCAAAACGAAACGCTTCGGGGCCGGCGATTTCAATTGCCCCATTCAGTGGTGAACTTGTGGTCACTTCAAATAGCGCACTCACGACGTCGTCTGAGGCAATTGGCTGGAACAGCACTGGCGGCAGGTGAACGCTATTTCCTGTGGTGGCCTCGTCGGCGATGCGCTTGACGAACTCGAAGAATTGAGTTGAATGGATGATCGAGTAAGGGATCGAACCTTCTTTAATTAGTTTTTCCTGCGCGACTTTCGCCCGCATGTAACCACTCTCAGGCAATCGCTCACTCCCAACGATCGAGAGCGCGACGTGATGGCCGACGCCGGCCGCGGATTCATAAGAAAGGAGGTTGCGAGTTGACGTCTGAAAGAAGTCCATCACTGCCGCATCTTCAAAAGATGGTGAATTAGAGACATCGACAACGACCTGGGCGCCCTTAAGTACCTCGGCCAATCCTTCGCCGGTGAGAGTGTTGACGCCTGTATTGGGCGCCGCCGCCACTGCCTCATGTCCGCGGGCTTTGAGTTTTGTGATGAGCTTTGATCCGATAAGACCAGTGCCCCCGATAACTACGATCTTCATATTGCCTCCTCCTTCTTTTTTCGCGGTCGCTTCTGTCGCCACTGTTTCTGTTTCCGTGCCAGCTAAGACTGGCTTCGTCTCTTACGAAAGGTTGTTTGCGTGCGGTAAGTTCAACACGTCGCCTCGCGCGAAGAGTTCAACCCAACGTCGCGAGACAAATCGCCATCCTTCTTCGGTGCGAACGAACCTGTCGTGATCCTCACCGACGCTGAACGGTCGAGTGGTAGCCGTCTCGGACCCTGCAACCATGAACACGGTCAGGATGGTCGTGCCTTCTGCCTCAGCCGGCCCGTTGCTAACGAAGCGCACGTTTCCGCACACGTGCCGGATGACTCGCCATGGAGGGTTCGCCACGAGCTGCCTGCCCCACTCGAGAATGGCTTCGCGTCCCCGCAATGGTGTGGGGCCGAGCATGAGTTCCCCATCATCTACATATAGCTCGTGGATTGTGTCGGCCCGACCGTTATCGGCCCTCCATGCGTGTTCGGTGACGAGACGACTGAGCTGCACGTGATCGGTTTCGCTGACAAGCTGTTCCGCCGTTGTGCCTCGTTTTGTTTGCGACATTTTGTTCCTTTTCCCAGCTCACTTATGCCGACCGCAGTGCCTTGAACGCGGCGCGCAAATCGGTCACGAAAAGCCCCGGCTGCTCCCAGGCCGCGAAGTGGGTACCTTTGTCGTGACTGTTGAAGAAGATGAGTTTCGCATATGCCTTCTCAGCCCAACTCTTTGGGGCCTGGTAGATCTCTTCGGCGAAAGCGCTCACGGCGACCGGGATCTTGAGGCCCCGCACATCGAAGAAGCCGCCGCCGGGCGGAAGAGTATGACGGGCGTCCCAGTAGAGGCGGGCCGAGGAGATGGCGGTGTTCGTCAGCCAGTAGAGCGTCACGTTGTCGAGGACGTCGTCCCGCGTCAGCCCTTCCGCCTTGCCGTCGAAAGCGCGCGCGATCATCTGGTAGCTGCGAATGTCGTGGTCGATCATCCACGCCGCAAGGCCGACCGGAGAATCAACGATTCCATACAACGTCTGCGGGCGGTTGTTCATCTCGAGGGCGTAGCCCAACCCGTTCTTGTAGAAGTCAACGAGTTGATCCCACGCGTGTTTTTCATCAGGCGAGAGGTCGGCGGGCGCCGGGCCGCCCATCGCCAGGGCCTTCGAAACATCGGGCGGAACCGTTGCCGCCATGTTGGTGTGAATGCCGAGCAGTCCCGGCGGCTGCTGCAACGCCATCACCTCGGAAACGGCATTGCCCCAGTCGCCACCTTGCGCCACGTACTTGGTGTAGCCGAGGCGTTGCATGAGCGTCGCCCACGCTTTCGCAATGCTAACGGGATTCCACCCCGGCTTCGTCGGCTTGCCTGAGAACCCGTAACCTGGCAGAGACGGAATCACGAGATGAAAGGCATCCGCCTCAGTTCCGCCATGGGCGGTCGGATTGGTTAGCGGCTCGATGATCTTCATTTGCTCGATGATCGAGCCCGGCCAGCCATGCGTGACGATCATCGGCAGCGCATTTTCATGCTTCGAACGCACGTGAATGAAATGAATGTCGAGTCCATCGATCTCGGTCACGAAGTGCGGCACGGCTTTCAGCTTCGCCTCGCCCTTGCGCCAGTCATAGTCCGTTCCCCAATAACGCGCGAGTTTCTGCATCGTCGCGAGCTGCACGCCCTGCGATGCGTCGGTGACCTGTTCTCGCTCTGGCCACTTGGTCCCGTTGACGCGTCTGCGCAAATCTGTAACTTCCGCATCGGAAAAATTCCAACGGAACGGACGAATGGCAGTTGCATGTTCGCCAGTTTGAGCGGCACTAGTGTGCGCCATGATTTTCTCCATTTGGTTGGTTTTTGAATGCGAATTGGTGAATGCCTCCGCGATGGTGCGCGGGCTGAACGCGGCTGCGAGACCCAATATCGAGCCTGTCTTGAGAAAGCGACGCCGTGATTGATCATCTGTTTCTTTCATTGTGTCCTCTCGCTTTGAGTAGTTTCTTATTTGTTTGGCTGCGGTCATCTTCTCGGGCCTTTGGCAGTGATTATTCTTATCAAGGCGAATAACGGGTGAAGACGAAATCGCGATCTTTGATCGCCTGGTGGCAAGGAAAGCACATCTTCATCGCCGCCTCGTCCGTGGGTTTTCCGTCCTTATCAAATGACGAGTACCCCCAGCCGCCCGTGGCGGCATATTTCTTAGAGTCCTTGACCATAAATTGAAGGTAAGCATCCGTGGGTGAGCCGGCCACGAAAGACTGCTCACGGCCAAAACTTTTGTTGTTTTCGTCAGACGGAACGTAGCTCCAGGCTATTCGTCCTACGATTGCGCCTTCCGGAAACGGCAGCTTGCCCTCCCGGTATGCCTTGATCGCTAAGTCATTCCCCAGAACGGCACGAATATCGTTGAGCTCGCCTGCTTCGTGGGCCACTGAGACCACCCTCCAGTCACGGTATCCAGGTGGAATTTTCTTTACGAAGATCGGGGCGGCCTCTTGAGCAGTGACGTGACGAGATGTGGTCGCCGCAAATATAACAACACCGGCCAGTGTTGCAACTCCAACCAGCAACAGAGTGAACTTTTTCATAATGGTGCCACCTCTAAATATGCCGTGGTTGAAACCCTCTACTGCTTTCATCCGATTCGTTCGGGTTCATTAGCGGGCGGGAGTAAATCACAAGTACAAACGGGAATCTATTGCACCAAAGTATCGATCGATACTTTGGTGTTGGTTGGGGTATTGATCGCGTTTGGATACCGATACCAAAGTACGATAGACATCCAGCTTTGATAGGAGCATTCTCGCTAACTATAGTTCGATGGATAATAAAAACGAGTTGCGAGTCATAGCTGATGGTTACACGTGCCCTAATAACAGTGGTTGATGACGACGAATCCGTACGGGAGTCATTGCCTGATCTTTTGAGGGAATTTGGTTTCGAGGCGCGGACGTTTTCGTCCGCTGAGGACTTCCTGGCTTCTGAATCAATTGCGGAGACCAGGTGTCTGCTCCTCGATGTGGCCATGCCCGGCATGAGCGGACCAGATCTGCAACGAGAGTTAACGCGCCGCGAGCAATCAATTCCGATCGTCTTCATCACAGCACAGAGAGATGAGGCGGTTCGTCCACGCCTGATCGCCCAGGGCGCAGTGGACTGTCTGTTCAAGCCGTTTGAGGCGACGGATCTCCTACAAGCACTTAACACCGCGCTTCAAGCGAGTTGATTACTTCAATATCTGGAAAGACACGATGTCAGCAGCAGCAAAGTCGCAGCAGAAGCCGATCGTCTTTGTGGTTGACGACGACATTTCGGTGCGCGAATCGCTCGAACTGCTGATCAAATTTGCGGGCTGGCAGCCGGAGACATTTGCGTCCGCAGAAGAATTTCTCGCGCGGCCACGAGCCGTGGCTCCCAGCTGCCTCGTGCTGGACGTTTCGCTTCCGGATCTCAACGGTCTTGAACTACAAAAATTAATTGCCGCCGATCGGATCGACATGCCGATCATTTTCATTACGGGCCATGGTGACGTTCCGATGACGGTCCAGGCCATGAAAGCGGGCGCGTTTGAGTTCTTAACAAAGCCATTCGACGACGACGCGTTGTTAAGCGCGATCCGCCAGGCAATTCGGCGCAGCTCAGCTGCCCTCGGTGACGAAGGCGAAGTAAAGGCGCTGCGCGATTGTTACGCCTCACTCACTCCTCGCGAAGAAGAGGTCATGAAATTAGTGGTCTCCGGTATGTTGAATAAACAAGTCGGCTTGAAACTTGGAATAAGCGAAATCACGGTCAAGGCCCACCGAGGCAAAATGATGCACAAGATGAAGGCGGACTCTCTCGCCGACCTGGTGAAAATGGCGGTAAGGCTCGGCCTCACGCCCGCGAGAAATCCATGGCACGTTTCGCGAAACATTGAGTGAGCGCTTGAACTGATCTGCCCCGATTGCGTCTCGGATTAAGATCCTAGTGGCGAAGCTTTTCAGGAAAATTAGAAAGCACCCGGCAGAAGAAGGTTCCCTTCAGTCAGCGTCAGCGTGGAGTCCTCTTCGCCAATCTGTCTTCCGCGCCCTTTGGATTGCGAGCGTTGTCTCCAACGTCGGAAGCTGGATGCAGGACGTAGGCGAAAGCTGGTTGATGACTTCGTTAACGCTTTCGCCGCTACTGGTCGCCCTGGTAGAGACGGCGGGCAATCTCCCCGTGGTGTTGGCAGCCCTACCAGCCGGAGCGCTGGCAGACATCGTGGATCGCCGCCGCTTGTTGTTAGTCATGCAAGCCTGGATGGGAATTGTGGCTGCAGCGATGGGTGCAGTGGCATTGATGGGGTTGATGACCCCCGGACGTTTGCTCTCGCTGACCTTCTTGCTGGGAATTGGTGCGGCGGTAAGTAATCCAGCATGGCAGGCGATCACGCCGGAGTTGGTTCCCGCGGAAGATTTACCAGCAGCTCTCTCGCTAAGCGGGGTGTCCATTAACATCGCGCGCGCAGTTGGTCCGGCTATCGGCGGATTGATTGTGGCTGCATTCGGTGCTGGGGCTGTTTTCTTTCTCAACGCCGGTTCGTTCCTGGCAATATTCTTCGCCGTCTATCGTTGGCAACCCGCTCCGCGTTCAAGCAAGCTTCCTCCCGAAGAGATCATCGGCGCGATGCGCGCCGGGACACGTTACCTGCGTCATTCGCCCCAACTGCAAAGCGTGATGGTGCGCTGCGGCGCTTTCATTATTTGCGCCAGTGCCTTGTGGGCGATGTTGCCTCAGCAGGCTCGGCGCGGTTTGGGACTCAGCTCTTTTGATTATGGCGTGCTGCTTGGCTGTCTAGGTCTCGGCGCGATAGTAGGCGCATGGTTGTTGCCGAGAATCCGGGAGCTGCTGGCGATCAATAAATTGGTGGCGGCCGGTACTGTGCTGTTTGCACTGGCGGCAGTTGTTCTCGCGTATGTTCATTCATTCGCACTGCTCGCTCTTGCACTGGTAATCGGAGGCGTCGCCTGGATCTCAGTCTTGTCGGCCTTGAACATTTCCGCTCAAACTTCGACGCCTTCCTGGGTGCGTGCGCGCGTCCTGGCCATCTACCTCCTGGTCTTCACAGGAGGATTGGCCGGCGGCAGTGCGCTCTGGGGTTTCATCGCAGCGCGGGCCGGCATCTCCAGTGCTCTCTCGTTATCAGCGGTGGGCTTGATTGTTGGTCTTCCGTTGACGTGGCGTTATCGTCTGGTTGGCAAGAAGAGTTTGTCGCTCACTCCTTCGCTGCACTGGCCGGAACCGGTAGTCGTGATTGATACCAACGCCAAGCAAGGGCCGGCAGTCACTTCGATTGAATATAAAATCGATCCCGTGACTGCTGAAGAGTTCCTGCAAGCGATGAAAGAAATGGAACGAATACGTTTGCGCGACGGCGCGATCCGCTGGAACTTACTGCGCGATTCCGCTGCCCCGGAGCGCTACCTCGAGATTTTTGTGACTGAATCGTGGGGCGAACATTTACGCCAGCACGAAAGAATCACCGCCGAAGACCGAAAGGCAGAACAGCGCGCTCAAGCCTTTCATGTTGGCGGTCGGCCGCCGAAGATTACTCATTTTATCGCGGAAGAATTGCCGAAATAAGCAAATTAATCCGGGTATGTGTGAGAACGACGAAGTGTGAAACGACTTCGATCAACCTCAACATGTAGAAGGGCGAATGTTGTAATACCGAATTAAGATTCACCCGCCTCCTGGGCGATCCACAATCGCTTATTTGGAGAGTATGATGGGGCGTCGCTTATAGATACTTTAATTTGTCGAGCACTTCGATGATTAACAAAAAGCTGTTTCTAGAGAAAGGATCTCATCATGGCTGAAAAACCAGGTTTGCGAGCAAAGACAGTTGTCCTGGTGCACGGTGGTTTTGTGGACGGCTCTGGTTGGGAGGGCGTCTATAACATCTTGCGGAAGGACGGCTACACTGTCGCGATCGTACAGAATCCGACGATATCGCTCGCTGACGACGTCGCCGCAACCAAGCGCATTATTGCCGCTCAGACTGACCCTGTAGTTCTCGTCGGGCACTCTTACGGCGGGGCAGTAATCACCGAGGCGGGCAACGATCCGAAAGTTGCGGGGCTGGTGTATATCACCGCGTTTGCGCCGGACAAGGGTGAGTCCGTGAACAGTCTCATCAAGGATCCGCCGCCTGGCGCACCCGTGCCGCCGATCCTGCCACCGCAGGACGGTTATCTCTTCCTTGATAAGGCGAAGTTCGCGGCGTCCTTCGCGGCTGACGTGGAACCGGAAAAGGCCGCGTTCATGGCCGACTCTCAAGTCCCCTGGGGCGTTGAGGCGTTGGCGGGCACGATCAGTGAACCGGCTTGGAAGACCAAGCCGAGCTGGTACTTACTGGTAACCGAAGACAAGATGATTCCTCCGCCGGCCCAGCGTTTCATGTCCCAGCGCGCGGGCGCGACGGTCGACGAGGTTGCGGGCAGTCACGCGATCTACGTGTCGCGGCCGGATGCAGTAGCCGCGATCATCAAGAAGGCAGCCGGTGGCGCGAAGGCAGCGGCGACTTGAGCGCTTGGTTGAATTTGGGGCGAGACCCAACAAGTCGTTGAATCGGAGCGCGGTGCATGGAGCAAAGTCTCTGCCTTCACCGCGCTCCGATCTCGATCATTGTGACTTCGTCCGTGGTGGGCCTGATCGACTTCGCCATCGTCGCCGAGCGCGAACGTGCCAAGGTGTACGTTGCACAGAAGTGCCGCTAGTGGGCACACTCTCGCACCTACCCGACGCTATTAGATTTGTAGACTCTGCTCAAACTCCTCGCGGCACGTTTCGCTGAAACTCCGCAGTATATCGCGCGAGAAGACCGGGATGATCTCTGACAGGCACGCGAACGCCGGAATGATCAGGATGTAAACTTCGGGATGGCCGAAAATCCAGAAGAAGTGTTGCCACAGCACGGCGGAACCGCCCGATTGCGTGTCAAAGAAATGGCCGCCCAGATAACGATCAATCAGCAGCATAATCAAGCGCCGACAACTAAGAGCAGTGCGGCAGTGGGCCTTTCGGTTGACCAACTCGCGCAAAGGGAAAACGAAGAAAACTTCGCGCGACCAGGCCACGTTTTCCCACTTTGCGCTCGGCCCGGTGGCGTTCTCGAACGGCGCGGCCAAACGGAAGCGGCCATCGATCTGGCGAGTCTCGCCGGCCTGCAGCCCGCCGGAGTGATCTGCGAGTCGGACAAGACAGATGCTGCCCAATGTGAAATTGGTGCAGGTTTATGGGCTAAGTGAGACGGGCTTTCTCACTGGGTTGCGGGATCATGAACACACAGAAAACAGATTGACATCTTGCGGGCGCCCTTGTCCCGGCATTGAAGTGCAAGTTGTAGCTGCTTGTCGGAAGGGACAGTGATTCTGAGAACAGGTTTGCCACCTACATTTACCAGCGGCCAGTAAACGCGATGAGTGCGCGAATCGACGGCGACTGTGTGCGCATTGGCGGCAAAGAATCCTTCGAAGACTTTCTGCAGTCCGCGATCATGTTCGTCAAAAATTGAGATGTTGCCGCTTTCCGCAGATACATAAAGACGATGGAATGAACTGTCAAACGCGAGCACGTCTGGATCAGCCCCCACCGAAAGAGTCGTAGTAGCTTTCTTGCTTTGAAGGTCGAAGACAACCAGTTTCGAGTTTTCTTCGCAAGCTGCAAACGCCAACCGATTTTCAGAATCAATTAGTAGTCCGTGACTACCCTTACAACCCGTTAGTGGATAACGAGCCACAACTTGATCAGTTGTGGGATCGATCTCAGCCAGCTCCTCGCGTCCATCGACTGTAACGAATATGCGATCCAAGACAGGTTCGTATTGACTATTACCCGCGCCCCCGCCAAGTGAAATAGTCGTCAACCGTTGATTGGTTCTTGCATCAATAACCGTATCCGATCTTCCGTGGAGGTCTGAAACGTAAATCTTGTTTTCTCTGCTCGCGTAAGCGATGCCATCTGGATAGTCTCCGGCCGGAACTCGCGCCACTACCTGCAAGGCTTGGTCATCAATTACTGCCAATTCGTTTGTGCCCGTGGCTGAAGCATAAACACGATGGACTTCAGGAACAGCGAGCACTCCGTGTACGCGCTTGAGGTCTTTAACATCCTCGACAACCGTCTGTTTATTAACATCAAAGACTGTCATTAGATCAGAGCCCAGGTGCGCGATATAAAGCCTGCCATTGTCGCTGTCGAGACTCTGATAATCGAGACGAGTTGTGCCTCCCGTTAGTGCCACATCGCTCAACGTCCGCAAGGGAAGGTTTCCGCGAGGAAGAGGCAGTGAGGAAATTGAGTTTGCATCATTACTGCCTGCTTCCGAATTGCCTGATTCCGATCGTCGTTGAGCAGTTGACTGCTCGCCGCGCTGTGAACAAGCGACGACGAGAACCCCAGTTATGATCAAAATCACTGTAACAGCCGGTAAGAGCCATTTCGCATTAAGCCATCGGAACGCTCGCTTGCAACTGAACTCAGTGAAACAGGTCATAACAGACCGCCTTTCCTTGCTTGAACTAGTGCTCATGCCGATGATGAATGTCCGGGTAGTGAGGATGAGTATGATACATCCTCTCATGTCGATGCCTGTGACTGTGCGTTTGTGGCAAAAGCGCGGGCTCGTCATGATGCTGGTGGTGCTCGTCATGACTGTGCCGGTGGTCATGCTCAAGCGCCTCATGCCAGTGGCCGTGTTCGTGTTTTTCAGTCAAATGTAGCCATATACCCACAAGCATGAGTGCTGCGGCAGCAAGAAAATAAATCGTGATGTTATCGCGGAGAACGAGAATCGAAAGCAAAGCCCCGACAAATGGAGCGACTGAAAAATATGCGCCCGTGCGAGCGGTGCCAATGTGCCGGAGAGACAATACAAAAAGAGCCAGACTCACACCATAACTCAGAAATCCCAACAAACCCGCCTCGCCCACTGCCGATACGCGCGGAATCGCCGAGCCTACTGCAAGAGCAATAATCAGATTCACAGTTCCGGCAACTAATCCTTTTGCACCCGCAACTTGGATTGGGTCACCCGAAGCTACGTTCCGAGTCAGGTTGTTGTCTATTCCCCAACAAAGGCACGCCCCGATTATGCAAAGCGGTCCCCAGGGCAGGCCAACTTGGGGCTTTCCTGACCAGGATAGCACCACCCCACCCGCGATTATCGCGGCCATTCCGATCGCAATTCGGCGGTCGAAATTCTCTTTGAAGACAAACCATGCAAGCGCTGCCGTGAACACGCCTTCGAGATTCAGCAGCAACGATGCGGCTGAAGCGGGAGTGAGGCGAAGACCTATCAGCAACAGAATCGGACCAGCTACTCCTCCAGAAATAATTGCGCTTCCGAGCCAGGGAAGGTCAGCTAACCTCAAACGTGCTTCCCGCGATTGCTCCTTCATGAATTGCCGACGAAGTACGAGCCAGGCAGTAAGGCCGAGACCCGACCCAAGATACAACAACGCAGCTAACAAGATCGGCTTGAGTTCTCCGAGAAGAATCTTTGCGAGCGGAGTGCTGGCGCCGAAGAGCGTCGCCGCCGCAAGAGCATAAGCCGGCCCCTTGCGATCACCTCTTTCTGAGTTGTAGCTCATCATCGAGTCCAAAGTTTGCTCACGCACAATTCTATTTGAGAAAAGAGTACGTGTATTTAACCGTGAATCTTTGCTCCCGAGTCAATATCGGATTGCCTGCCGCTAAACTATTAAACTGATTGCCGAGCGTGTAAATCACGAACAAGTCACTATCGGGCCGGTAGTTGTAACGAACGCGGAAATTCATGCTCACCGGGTTCCTGTCGATTGAATTGACCTGGATCAGCAAGGACGTGGTAAGGAATCGGCTGAATGAATAACTGCCATTGATCGAGCCGATGTGAACATTGAAGATTCCTTGTGGGAAGCGAAAGCGATCCCAAGTATGCACTGTGGCGATGGAAATCTTCGGCGTGGGCCGGTAGCTCGTGCGCGTGCGAAACTCATTGAGACGGCCATTGTAAAAGGTGCCGAAACGTTCAAAGAAGCCATAGACGAAACGCTTGCTTTGGTCCGATCCGTAAGTAAATTGGTGACGATCGAAGTGATAAACGCCCGGCGGAATCACAACGTTCTTGAAGATATTGAAGGGCGAATTCAGACGCTGAATGAAATTATCGAAGAGGTCGTCATCGGTATAGGCACCGCTATGAAAGTTGGCGCGGAAGGTCGTCTGCCATTCCTGCGTCTGCAACACGCCGTGCGTATTTACGTGACGCCGATAAAATGCTTCGAAGTTGTATTCGCGAATGCGTCCGTGTCTTGGTCGGGGTGAGAGCTGCGCATCAATTGAGTTGGTCGCGATATCGGTGCGATCGACAAAACCAACTTCCGGATTGAAGTTCGGGCCGACCCGATTCTGAAAGAACTCGACGTACACCAGGTTGCTGTTATAGCTTGCATCGAACGTGCTGGCCCAATCGTGACCCCGAACTCTTGGGTCTGCGGAAAAGCTTTTAGCCAGAAAGCCATTCAGTGACAACTTTTTGAACAAGATGAAGTTGGCATCAACTCCTCCGGTTCGATTGAAACGATCTTCCCGGTTGCCGCTTTCCTTATCGATCAGGATTCCACCGAAGTATGACTCGCTCAAGAGCTTCCTCTTGACTCTGGCCACGAAGTAATTCGCAAAGGGATTTGGCCCGCTGGCTCGCGTCTTCGCATCAAGAATTCCAACATCAAACTTGCCAAGCGAGCCGGTTACCTTTGCTCCCACATCAAGCGGAACCTGCTGACCACTGATTGGGTCGATTCCGATCTGCCGGCTAAAGAATAGTTGCGTGTCACGAAAACCAACATCAAAGACACCGCTGTTCTCCAGAAAGAATTGCCGCTTCTCCGGCAAGGATGACTTGAACGGCGTCAGGTTGAAACGCACCGGGTCGACGTCGGCGTCAGCGAAGTCGGTATTGAACGTGAGATTCGCGACCAGATTGCTGCGGATGCCGTACTTTAGGTCGAGACCGCCAGTATGCAGCATGCGCGTTCCGTTCTGCGGGTCAGACCTGACGCCGCCAACCACGTAAGGTTTGATTATCAGCAAACGCCCGCTGCCAATGTCTTTCAGATCGGTGAGCGCGCCAGCCTCTGAGATTCGCTCTATGCCGTAGATGCGCAGATAAGCTTGCCAAAGATCTTCCTCGTTCTTACGACGGATGAAGCGCCGGAAGTTGATGCCAATGGTTACGTTATTCGAGGTCTTAAAGTTGAGGGTAGAAAATGGAATGGCGAGAGTCGCCGTCCAACCGTCCGGCGTAAGGTGAGCGTTGGATTTCCAAATACCGTCCCAATTCGGATCGTTCACGCGGCCTTCATCTGAGATTAGCGCGTCGAATTGCGTGCCCACCGCATTTGTCGTGAACGTATACCCGTTGCGTTTGTCATTATTCGGGGAAATCAAAACAGTAAAGTTGTCATCAACGCTGAAGTCAGCGTCGCGCCGCAATTCAGTGGCGATGACCTTCTTCGGATCTGAATCGAAGCAGTGGATTCCAAAATATAAGTACCGACTGTCATATAGGACCCTAACTTCGGTCCTTTCGGTCGGAGGTTGTCGCTCGAACGGCTCACGCTGACGAAAGCTGCTAATTGAAGTCGCATCCTTCCAAGCTGAGTCATCCAGCGTTCCATCCAATTCGGGAGCTTTATCTACGTGCACAGCACTGACGGATCGTGCTGACAAAGGATCGGCATTAGCTGGCACCTGTGCGAGCGCCGGTGGAGCTGCAACAGAAAGGGAGATTACGGCCCAATAGAACTTGGTCTTCATAGACATTCGCGCGATGAACCTTAATCGGTTACGATCAACTTGCCAATCCTTCGTAACGGTCGTTACAATTTAGTTCCACTGTTACTTCAAGTCAATGGTCAAAAGCCTGCAAAAAAGGCAGAACTGGATCATTCTGATCCATCAGTTGCCGCCAAAGCCAACGAATCTACGCGTGCGCATCTGGCGCAAGCTGCAGAAGCTCGGAGCGGTAGCGATCAAGAACTCTGTCTATGTACTCCCAGCAAACGAAAAGACTCATGAAGATTTTCAGTGGTTGAAGCAAGAGATCGAATCGTCCAGCGGCGAAGCAACGGTCTTTCAAGCCGCCTCGGTAGAAGGCACGACTGATGAAGAAATCATAACGGCCATTCGCAAAGCGCGTGACGAAGAGTTTGCAGCAATTACGGCCGAGTTGGATGGTCTGACAGGTGCGATTCGCGGCCAAACTAAGGGTAAGCGTTTATCTGCCGGACGCATCACGGCGCACGAAACCGAGATAAATAAACTCGATACAGAGTTGGAGCGCATCTCAGCGCTTGATTTCTTCCACGCTAGCGGACGAGAGCCTGCGTTTGCTGCTTATGAGCGTTGTCAAAAAGCCATTCGCGCGGCGCACGGTCCCATCTCTAAAGCGATTCGCTCGACCAGAACATCTGGAACGCTAAATTTAACTGAGTATCAGGGTCGCCGCTGGATGACGCGCCGGAACCTGCACATCGACCGGTTGGCTTCAGCCTGGTTAATCAGGCAGTTCATCGATAAGCGTCCGCGATTCTACTTTGTTGCCGAGGGCGAAACGGTTGAAGGCGCGATCGCATTCGACATGTATGGCGCCGAGTTCACCCATCATGGCGAGGATTGCACCTTTGAGACTCTGCTGAAGCGGTTCGGCCTGACGGATAGCAAAGGCTTGCGCGAGATTGCCGAGATTGTTCACGACATAGATCTAAAGGACGACAAGTTTCACCGTCTTGAAGCTGCGGGCTTGAATGCAATCATCAGCGGGCTGAGCGAGACCCTGCGTGATGATCGCAAGCTCCTGCAGCAGTGCGCTCCCATTTTTGAAGGACTCCTGGCACTGCTGGGCAAGGCCTCCGTAGATGTACAAGACGTGAAGCCCCGCCGAGGAAAGCGTTCCAAACGAAAGCAATCACGAAAAATGAGCTGATGGGTAAAGGAAGCGCACCAAAGACGGAAACAAGCGATGGACATCAGATGCCTTTGTGGCGCGAAGTCTTTCTGTACTTTTTGTTCCTTGGCTTCGTAAATGTCGGCGGCCCGGTCGCTCAGATCACGATGATGTACAACCATATGGTCGAGCGAAGGAAATGGCTGACAGACGATCGCTTCGTGAAGATCATGGCCTTCTGCCACATGCTTCCCGGTCCCGAAGCCCTTCAGTTGGCGATATATGTCGGCTATTTGAAACGCAAAGTGTGCGGTGGAATCCTCGCAGGTCTCACGTTCATCATTCCCGGCGCTCTTGTAATGATCGTGCTCAGTTGGCTCTATGTTACTTACGGCAGCCTGCCTCAAGTCAATAACTTTCTTTATATTTTGAAGCCGGCAGTGCTGGGCATCATCGCAGCAGGAATTATCAAGCTTGGTCGCGCTTCAATCCGCAACTGGTTTCTGGCCGTGTTGCTGGTCGGGTCATTCGTGGGAATGCGTTTCGCCGGCATCAATTTCTTGCTGATCCTTCTGCTTGCCGGCTTATTGAATCTCCTGATTAATGGTTGGCCCCTGATGCGAAAAAAGGCAGTGCGGCTGCCAGTGATCATAGTAGGACTGGGTTCAGTTATCCCTTTCGCAAATTCGCGGTGGTTTCAAATGGCTTGGCTCTTTCTTCAGACCGGGCTGTTTAGCTTTGGCGGTGCCTACGCTTCATTGGTCTTTGTGCAGCAGGGCGCCGTTGCGCACTACCATTGGCTTTCGGACGGCCAACTGTTGGACGGGGTAGCGTTAAGCGTAGCGACGCCAGGACCATTCATGCTGTTTACCACGTTTGCCGGCTTTCTCGCGGGTGGCGTTCGTGGGGCCGTAATCGCCACCTTCTTTGTATTCCTGCCTTCATTCGTATTTGTACTCGGCGGTGCGCGTTATATCGAGCGAGTTCGTGACAATCGCGGGCTCCAGGCGTTTCTGGCAGGCGTTAGCGCTGCGGTCGTCGGCGTAATTATTGTCGTCTCGCTTGAACTAATTCCCTCCGCGCTTGTCGGGTGGCCAAGCGTCGCGATTGTTCTGGCAGCCTTTCTCGCCATCGTACTCTTGAAGATTGATGTCGCTTTCGTCGCTCTCGGGGCGATGGCGATCGGAATCGTTTACGTGATTATTCGAGCTTTGATGTGAGGCATTATGAAGTGGATCACACGTGAGCAAATTAGAGTCAATCGCACCGCAACGTGCTGGCTCGTTCGGCGCTTTCTCGATCCTGAAGCCGAGTTCATTTTTGTATCGGCGGACAACGTTGCGTCTACGCAGACTCAAATCGGAGCAACGGGCTTCGACGCTCCCGGCGCGACTTACCCGCACACAGATGCCCAAGGTCTTTGCTCGTTTGCTGCATTGGTGCGAGAGCGGCTGCCGCATGATCCGGTTCTATTGGAAATAGCCAAGATCGTGCAGGCAGCGGATATCAAAGGCGAGTTGGACAACCATCCGGCTGCGCGTGGGTTGCAGTTGATCAGTCGGGGATTTCCGTTGGTAACGAAAGACGATCATGAGACCGCAGAGTGTGCCGCGTTCGTTTATGACGCGCTCTACGCGAGCCTCAAGCAGGACCTGGCCCCTAAGTAAACAACCACAGAATGAGAAGAAAGGCAGGAGTGAAAATGAAGCAAGACGGAAACATGATGCGAAGGGTATCGATCCATTTGTCTCTGGCGCGCAAGACCAGAAGTGTTGTGCTGAGCGTCGTGACGTTGGCCGTGGCGAGTTTGTTTGTCTTAGTGGCTTGCTCTGCGCCGCAAAACCAAGCCACACCGTCGAACAGCCAGCAGCCTTCGGCAACAGATTGGAAGCCAGTCGAGCAGGCGTTGGGCAAAGCGGGCTCAATCCAGCCGGGCGATGTTTACAAGGTCAGTTTGCCGCGCAGCGATCTGAAGGTCACCGTCGGAGGTGTGGAGGTTAATCCTGCACTCGCTCTTGGTTCCTGGGTGGCTTTCAAGAAAACCGGCGATATGACGATGGCCATGGGCGATCTGGTGCTCACCGAAGACGAAGTGACGCCTGTCATGACGAAACTGGAAGAAGGTGGAGTCGAACCAACGGTCGTTTAACGGAGGAGGCGCGCAGGTCGGCCACTCTTTCGACGCGCGTAACAGTTGCGAGTTACAGAATTATACTTCGATTGTCAGTGGCAAGCATTCATGGAAATTCGGCGCGCGTCTGCGCCGCGAAACAGATGACACCATATCGCCGCAGAATTTCGGCGGCACGTTTACCTTTGGCGGTTCTGATCGAGAACCTTCCCTGGACGCCAATGGTCGTCCAATCTGCGCTGGCCAACCGTTGCTAACGCCGGTTACCTCCATCGAGCGAAGTTTCATAGAACGCTCCTCAGACTTCAGATCTAATCAGACCTCATCATGTATTACGCGCCGAAGCCCCGGCGAAAGAGATAAGACATCTTGATAAAGAAAGTCCGGCCGTTCTGACGAAGACCCGGCTCCAGTTGTCCGGTGAATGGATTAAAGCCGCGCCGATTCACGTCGTCGTTGTAGCCTACATAGAACGCCGTGCCGGGATTCGGCGTCCAGCCAAACAAGAACTGGCCCTTAGCATTCGACGCCAGGGAATCAAAATCGATGCGTCCTCGCACAAAGACAAAACGTGTGAATTGATAGGTTGTCTTGAAAGTGACGATGTTTTCGTCAAAGGCAACAAAATGCGTATCGTTTCGCCTGAGTCTTTGCTTCGTAAAGTCGAGATTGAAGTTGAGCGGCGCAATCGGTTGAAAATTGATATTGGTGTTCATGCTGAACATTTTGCCCGGGCCGGGATCGAGTGGCGCATTGCAGACAGACGGAGGAGCAGTGACGCTGCAGAGGCGCGATGTTGTCGCCGGGCGAAGTTTGATAGAAGTCCTTGAGCGTGACGGCCTGCTTCCAGACTTCATCGTCAAGTTTTCCATCGATCACGGGTGCACGATCAAAACGCGGCACTCGAATCGGGTTTCGTTTCTCCGAAGGTATGACTAATGCTGCTTTGGATCTACTGACACCAGGCGCTGGTTCTGCGTTTGCCGGACGTTGAGATGACCGGGCCGCAACCGAAATCGCAAACAAACCCGAGGAGCCTGTCACAATCACGAAAAAGATTTTGGCGGCCATCATACGAAAGGGAACAAACCAGCTTTTCCTTCGGCTGCGCTGACGCCGAACGCTTCGACTGGCTACGCTTCCGACTCGAAGCTCTCAATTGATCCGCGCGACGATAATAAGAGAGCCGAACACACCGTCGGCAGAACAATTCGGTCAACCGGCCACTTTCTTCGGCGATTGGTGAGAGAGGTGTCTCTTCAACGGTTTTCAGGACGTTCCTCAGATGCAGTTTAGAGACGCACGAACTGGTTACATTCGATCGTGATCGAGAGGATTGGGATCCGCGCGTTGGCCCGTTCACGGAGAAAATTGTGCGGTTAACCGAATTGTTCTTAGGAAAATCCCACCAGGTTCTTACGATGAACCGGCTCTAACAAATCAAGCGCTGTATTCAAGGCGCCAAAACGAGGACGACACATGTGGAAACCATTCGTTTTGCTACTCGCTGGTTGCTGCTTCATCGCATTCAGCTTTTCGCTAGGCCGAGCTCAGGATGCGTCGTTACGGACGAAACTAATCGGCAAATGGACACAACACTACACCGGTATGTCCCTGTTTCGACTGAAGCGTTCTCCAGGGGTTTATCGCTCTTCACAACTACTCCTTCTTATCGCCTGTGATGGCGTTGCGGTTGCCGGATAATACATTTTTTACTGTTTGCTTTCGGCAAGCTTGCGGAAACAGGAATTGCGCTGGTTCTCCGTCACCTGCTGGCGTAGCGCCTCAATCTCGTAGTCAACCCGACGGCGAAAATGGTAGGAGGAAGACTCAGATAAGACGCTCCTAATTATATTGCTCTACGGAACCAACTCCGTGGTGATGACGCCGTAGAGTTCGTTGACACCGTAGACTTTTACCGGCACGCGCGAGTCTTTGGCGATCCAGACGGTTTCTTTATTTGAGCCGCCGTCGGTTGAGGTCAACTCGACCTTGTAGGAATCAAACGTCCCCGCGGGCACAGTTACACGCTCCATACCCACGACTTTTAACTGCACCAACTTTATCTTATTAGACGCTTGCGGGTTTAGCGCGAACCTGTCGATGTCAAAGTACCGGAAGGTAGTAGAGTAGCCGTCCGCCAGTGGCAGGCAACCCATCCAGCCGGGGGGTTCGGCAAAGAGCGGTCCACCCAAATCGACCGCGACCGGCTTGTCCGGGCCGTTTACATACTTCATGGTGCCAGCGACTTTGTTGCCGTTGAAATCAAGGTTGATCGCCACAGGTTTCCACGGCTGGTCTGGGTGGAGAAAGTGCGTCCACGACTCCTTGCGTAGGATCAGCGTGCCTTTTTCGAGGGTCGAGACGTTCGTGACCGGGCCTTCCGGAAATTCGATAGTGGTAGTGACTGTCCATGCGCCGCCGTTATCTTTGACCGTCAGGGAATAAGTCGAATGGAGTGTAAGGTCGTCCCGCACCACGTCCGTATCCTTGTATTTCCACGTCCCGGCAGTCAGGCCCACCGCCGGTTTGGGCAAAGCAGCGCTGCTCGGAGACGTCTTCTTGGCCTGGCCGGTGAAATGATATTCCGATGCCGGAACGGACGAGAGTGTGGGCCCGCGCTGTGACATAGCGAAGATGAAGATTAGCAGTGCCAACTGGATAATAATTCTGTGCTTCATAACTACTCCGTAATTCTTATCGCCAAGCCAGCTAATGTCAGCGGATCGGGTAGCGCTAAGGAGTCTCAATCTCGTAGTCAACCTGACGGCGAAAATGGTCGGGCATTGCCAGGTATGTCTCTCGCATCACGATTGAGTTTTTATCGATAGCGCGGTCGATCGCCAGGACTCCATTCAGATGATCGATTTCATGTTGTAGCAACTCTGAAGTGGCCGTGTCGAGATGGTCCCAATCGCGGTGCTCGCCGCGCTCGTTCTGAAAATGAATTGAGATTGAGCGAGCCCGCTCAAGCCTTACTAACAAGGAAGGAAAGCTCATGCAATCATCCCACATCGTGAAACAGTCGCTGCTCTGCCAGGTAATTTCAGGATTCACGATGATGTGACGGTCACCCTTCAGATGCATGGCAATCAGCCGCTTGCTATACCCGATCTGCGGAGCAGAGATTGCCCGCCCGAAATTGTTGCGTCGCCGAAAATCCAACAGAGTCGCGTAAACCCGCGGTTGATGACGCTCAAAGTCTCTGGCGACGAACGAATCCACCGGACTGGCGATGGCGCGCAAAACAGGATCTCCCAACAGTCGAATACCAGTAATGTCGTTTGAATCTGTGCTCATAGTCGTTCTGTCGAGGTGACCGTAGATCATTTCAACAAAGGGCGAATTCCGTCGACGATCACCTGGATGCCGTCATTGTAACCAAAGGTCCTCACCAGCTCACCTTTTTGATCGAGCAGGTAGAGATCGGTCGAATGGTTGACGTGGTACCCGGCCGCGGAATCCGACTGTTCAATCTCGTATCTGGCTCCGTATTGTTTGACCACGGCATCGATTTCGTTCTTTGTTCCGGTCAAACCAAACGACTTGATGTGAAAATAATCCAGATAATGCTTCAAGACGTCAGGCGTGTCTCGTCCCGGGTCGACGCTGACAAAGAGAGTCACGACGCGGTCGGCATCTTTACCGAGCAGCTTTCCTGCGCGTGCGAGTTTCGCCATCGTCGTCGGACAAGCATCCGGACAGTGTGTGTATCCGAAGAAGAGCAGAACGACTTTACCGCGTAGTTGCGAGAGGCGAAACGGCCTGCCATTCTCATCTGTCAAAACGAAATCGGCGTCTTTATTGAGCCGCGTACGTTCGGCGAGGCCGCCCGCTGCGGCCAACATCGGCTGCGCACTCAATCCGTTGACCAGTAGCAGTAATATCAGAGTTGCTGACCAAAAATATCTCATCCTTACTCCACCTCTTTCACCATCGCGGATCTGGGCTTCACCGGAATGTCGATCGACTGCCGAAGATCATTGCTGAACTCAAGTGTCATCGAAACCGTATCGCCTTCCTTCAGTGGCTGTCTCAATCCGATTACCATGAGGTGATAGCCGCCCGGTTTTAACTCGACCTTGCCGCCGGCTGGAACATTGATCGATTCGATCTTTCGCATCTTCATCAGGCCGTCGGTCAACTCCATCTTGTGCAACTCAATTACGTCGGCGGCCGAGCTGCTGGCGCCCTTCAAAGCGACATCCGCTTGGCCGTGGTTTTCGATCACCATGTAAGCCGCCGTGATTTTTTGAGAGGCCGGGCCTTCTTGAACCCAACCATCGCGGATTACGAGTTCCGGCTCTTTCCAGGCAGCATGCGAGAGGCTCCACCCCGAATCCATGACAGCGTGTCGTTTGTTAAGCGCGGCCTGCTCATAAGCAAAGCTGCTGCTGAGCGTGAGCGAAAGCGAAAGCGTTACCGTTAATGCTGCCATAACCATACCGTCCTCCAAAAATCAGTTAATGCCGAAGCGGCTTGAGTGCTGCGAACACGCCGAGCCCGAGATACACGCTGCCCGACACATAGCGCAGCGACCTCATGAGAAACAGATTCTTTTCCAGCCATTGGCGCGCGCGTCCGGCTGCCAGAGCGTAAAGCGAATCGCTGGTTGTTCCGAGAATTGCGAGGACCAGGCCGAGCAAAATGATCTGGAGGCTAACTCTCCCGACGGACGCATTCACGAACTGGGGCATGAATGCGAGAAAGAAAAGCGCCGTCTTCGGATTGAGCAGGTTGATGACAAACCCCTGATACACAGTAGCACCGAACTCGCTCTTCGCAGTTTGTCCAGGCGCTTCCGGCTTACGTTCTGAGGCAATCGTCTTCAGGCCGATCCAAATCAAGTAGATTGCGCCGGCATACTTTATCGTTTTGAACATTGATGCGGATGATGAGAGTACCGCCGTTAGACCAACCGCAGCGGCGGCAATGTGTGTCAACGTTGCGAGCAGAATCCCCAGGCACGATGCCAGACCTGCGGAACAGCCACCGTCAAGACTGCGCGCAATGATGTAGAGAGTGTTCGGACCGGGCGTAGCGACAAGAATCAATACGACCGGAACAAAAATCACAAGGCTTGACCAGTCCAACACCTCTTCACCACAAAATGGCGTGCGGCCAGCGCTTCGCCAGATAAGCATCCATTCCCCACACGCGGCCCGCCGCGCCTAACAGGCAAACCAACGCACTGAAAAATACCGCGGCGTCTTCACTATCCGGCGACCAGAACAGCCGGCCCTTGGCGAACAGGAAATTGAGAAACAGGAACATGGCGATTGCGGCGCCCACGCGTGTTCCTACGCCAAACAGCAGAGACACACCGGCCGCGAGTTCTCCGGCAATCACCAGGTAGCTGAAGAGCGTCGCATGCGGAATAACCACGTCTTGCAGGAAATCGTGATAAGGAGCCGCAGCGTTCTTCATCGCATAACCGTTCAGAAAGCCGAGCATCTCAACCGAGAACGGATCGGATCGTAGAATCTTTCCCAGCACGGTAATGATTAGAATCACGCCCAGGTGCAGCCGCAGAATTACGAGCAGCGCGCGCGGCACATTGCGAAACGCTGACCGTCCGACCAGATCTTTTGAATCAGCGCTCATCTTTGCCGCCTCAGTTTGACTGTCATGTTGAACCTATCTTTGTCATCAGTGGCCGGCTGCGCAGCCGCATAGCCCAGCCAGGCGCGACCGAGATCGTCCTTGAACTTCCATTGCAGTTCCGATCGATCTTTGTTGCTCGAACACGGAACGAGCGTCACGGGCGAGCTGGTGTGCGGCGTTGTCGCGATCTGCTTTCGCATCAAATCCATAATTCCGGGAAGCGACGCCGGCTTCCACACCAGCAGTTGCATGTCCCAATGATCCAGATCGCCTTCGACCGAAATGAACTTTCCGTCAAGATCCTGCAGGCTCGGCAAGTAGCGATCGGCAAATGCCGCACGTGGTGGTGTCTTATCTCCTTCCCAGTTGTATTCGAGAACCAAAGCTTCGTACTGCGCCTGGCCCTTGCCCAGAATCTTCTCAACCAGGTGCAATGCGCCGTCAATGCCTGATGAAAGGCCGGCGGTCGTGATGACTTTGCCGTTGTCGACGTAGCGTTGGTCGTACACGACCTTAGTCCTTGGCGCCGCCTCTCCCAGCGCGGGAATTGCGTCGTGATAAGTCGTCGCGCTCAAACCGTCAAGCAAACCCGTGCGCGCCAGGAGGAATGCTCCGGTGCAGACGGACATTACATAACGCGCGTTCCTCGCTTTGTCCTGAATCCATTTGATGGCGCGCGGATTATCGGCGGCTTTCAGAGTTCCGCGGCCACCAGGCAACAGCAGGATGTCGGCTTCGGGACTGTTGTCAAAGGTGTAGTCGGCGATTACTTTTTGCTCAAAGCGCGTGATCAAAGGCTCCGTCTTATCGGCTACCGTGAACACTTTGAAACCGGCCTGGCCAAACACTTCCCACGGACCGGAATAATCGATGATTTGCACCCCGTCGAAGAGGACGATCGCGACGGAGATTTGGTGACTCTCTTTATCGTCGACGGTCGACCGCCGGGCTGCCCTTGCGCCAGGCAAAGAGAATAAAGACGATGCCAGGATGATTATTGCTGGAACAGTTCTGGTTACCTTACGCATAGACAACCTCGTTTTCGAATTGATGTGACTGCGAAGTCTGTCGGTTTCTTCCGCTGAAATATAAAAGTCTTAAACTCGCCGCGCCATGACTAAATCACGCCAGTTTCGGCCATTCGTAGGCGCTCAGCGCTCAATTCACGGCAAACTCTTGCTTTGAACAGAAAAAGGACTGTCTGTTGACCAAGACTCTGTCGTGGCGTTGTGAAGAGAGATAACGCGTGATGAACCAAGACGATCGTGCGCAATCGTTCCTCGGTTTTCGTCGAGCGGGAAATAGCCTACCAAGCCTGGTTCTTTGTCATTTACCGGCTCCATCCATTTCGTTTGAATCTCCTTGGCAGGTTTCGCGCGTTCCCAAAACCGGATTTCCGAGAGCAATCCTTTGTAGTCTTCATACTGTGTGAAGTAGTAATTCCAGGCGGTCATCACCTCGCTGCCCCAGCACCAACCGCCGACGGACTTCGGATTACGCGGATGCGGCAGCGAGTCCCAGAACTGCCGCATATTTGTGCGCAGCGGAACAATCTGCGTTGCAATTAACTTCCCGTCGATCCAAAGCTCTAGCTGCGATCTACCTCTCGACGTCCAACGTCGCACGCAGTTCACGTTGTGCCATTTACCATCGAGCAGTGACGGCGTGGTGCTTGCAGGGAACGCTTCAACCGCCCAGACTTTTCCCACCGGCGCGACATCCCCGTCATCGGCGAACATCCAACGCAGTCTCCCGCCGCCGTAGAATTGCAGGCTAAACGTGCCTTCGCGCGTCTTATCAGGGGTGAAGCCGTCCGGCCGGGTGTGACCGTCCAGCAAAAAGTTGCCCGGAAACCACCAATTCCCCGCACTATAAGGAGCGATGTCGGCGTTGCTCCACGCAATCAACTGATTGATAGTTCCGCGATCGGTAAAGCCTACCGGAAACGACGCATCAGGTTTGATCCAAAACTCAAATGTGAATTCGCCAACGCCGAAAGTTGGCGGTAACGTGCGCTGGTCGGCAAAGTCGAAGTAATTAGGCTCGCTTTTCAGGAAACGCAAAGCAGCCGATGTGTTCTGGCCTTCGTCGAAGATCGCAAACCCGATCAACAGGAGAGCAATTTTGGATCGGCGAAACTTTATACACACTTCTGCCACTTGTTCACGGCTTTTGCGGAGAAGTCGAAGTTTGCGGTGTCGGCCTTGGTTTCAATTCCCAAAGCACGTTGATGATCTTCCATTCTCCGTTGACCTTCGCTTCTTCCAGGTAATCGATCCAACCTGATGCGACGATCTTGACAACAGCCGCGTTGTTGTACCGATCGAGGATGGTGATGTCTTTGGTTTGCTGCTCCTTCGGTGTTTTGCTGCCTCCGCCGTGTCTGGTGTTCTGAACCAACTGCATTGCGCCCATGTGATTGAACTGGCTGTGTCCCGTCTTTGGATCTGTGAAGATCATTCGCTTGGCCAGTTCAGGATGCAGTGCGCTTTCCATGCGCGCGGCATCGCCTTCATACCAGCCTTCGATGTAGTCAAGCGCAGTCTTGCGAATTGCGGATTCGTCGTTGGCTGGTTCCTGCGCTCTAGAGCAGATCAGAAGGAGAGCCAACAAACCCGCAGCCGGCATCAACTTTTGCATTGCGATCCTCACTTTCAAAATGTTTGCTGCCTTTGGAACCTAATCATGCGGGCCGAGGACGTTCGACCACAATGACTAAACCTCGACACTTTCGGACAATCTGAAGTTACCGACCGGAGGTGGGCCGAAATTGTCGGATACTTGTCATGTGTGCCAACGGCGATTTGCCTTATACTAATGATAGATTCAAACACCTCATGAAAATGCGACGCATAGGTCTGCTGGGCTTCGAAGGCGTAATGGCTCTCGATCTGGTCGGCCCTTTCGACGCGTTCACCTCCGCTTTCATTGAAGAGACGGGAGAAAGCTCGAGTTGCTACGAGGTGTGCATTATCGGGCTCACCAGTCAGCCGTTTACGTCCGAGAATGGCATCATTTTCAAACCGCACACGACGATCACGCGCGCGCGACCGCTCGACACCTTAGTCATTCCCGGAGGGAAGGGTCTTCGCGTGCCACAGACACAGGCAGCAATTGCGGAATGGGTGCGAAAGCGCGTCGCAAAAACGCGACGCATTGCCACAGTTTGTACAGGCGCCTACGGACTGGCGGCGACAGGCCTGATAAACGGACGCCGCGTCACCACGCACTGGCGACACGCCCAGGATCTCGCACAGCGTTTTCCAGAACTGAAAGTCGACCCTAACGCGCTCTATTTGAAGGACGGAAAGTTTTATACCTGCGCCGGCATCACTGCCGGAATCGATCTGTCATTGGCTTTGATCGAGGAAGACTTTGGTCCCCGCGTCGCCCTGTCGGTGGCGCGTGAGCTAGTGGTCTATCTCAAACGCCCCGGCGGGCAGGAACAATTTTCTGAACCTCTCAAATTCCAGACGCGAGCCAGCGATCGTTTCGCGGACTTGGCGGCGTGGATGCAGGGCCACTTACAGGAAGACTTGTCGGCCGAAGCGCTCGCCGATCGCGCCTGCCTCAGTCCGCGGCACTTCAGCCGTCGCTTCAAAGATGCGTTCGGTTCCCCGCCTGGAACGTTTGTAGAGACACTGCGTCTTACAGAAGCTCGCGAGCGATTGACTTTGCCCGATCAAACGATCGAGAGCGTAGCGGCTTCGGTGGGGTTCAAGAGCGCGGATGCATTTAGCCGGGCCTTCGAGCGCCGTTACGGCCTGAAACCAACGAGCTACCGCAAACATTTTTCGTTTCGCGCCAGGAGGGAATCCCAGGAAGCGACAAACGAGAGCGCTTGATCCTTCGGTGCTAACCGGCTTGCCGTCCGAATCTGTCGGCAGTTAGTCATGGATGCCCAACGCGGCTCTGTTAGAGTGCGCTTGCTAGATTCTGCTTCCTAAGTTGATTCTGTTGCCTTGAGCGAACAGCGATCGCCGATGATGGATGGAGATTCAGAATGAGTCAGACGCGCAGCGTGTGCATCGTACTTTTTGATGATGTCGAAGTGCTCGACTTCTGTGGTCCGTTTGAAGTCTTTGCGGTAACCGGCGGACGCGAGGGGCTGAAGCCGTTTGACGTTTCCACTGTGGCTGAGCACCGCCGACCGATTACCACCCGCGGAGGATTGAGCATCAACCCATCGCACACCTTTGAAGGCTGCCCGCATGCTGGCATTCTTCTGGTACCCGGCGGCATCGGCACTCGCAGGGAGATGAACAATTCTGGAATGATTGAATGGCTGAAAGAGCGCGCCGCGGGAGCTGAGTTGGTTCTCTCGGTGTGCAGTGGAGCGTTACTTTTGGCGAACACTGGAATCTTGGATGGATTAACCGCGACTACTCATCACGGCGCGCTCGATGAGCTACGGGCCGTGAATCCAAGACTCAAGATTGACTGTTCGAAGAGGTTCATCGATAACGGCCGCGTAATCGTTTCGGGCGGCATCTCGGCGGGCATCGACATGTCATTGCACGTGGTGGCGCGCCTCCTGGGAGAAGAGCAGGCTCTGGAGACCGCCCGCTACATGGAATACTCGTGGAAGGCTGAGTACTAATCGTATGGGTCAAGCCAACAGACTGAGGCTCGCGTCATTGTACGACCGGCCTTCCTTGGTGCCGCCAGTTTCGCCGACGTTTCAGCCGTCAAAGCAAACTGACGTCTCACTTGGTATCGGCACGTAAGCCCCCCTCATCTCTAAGTGCAATGTGCACACACTCGGCCACTGGAGTTCATAAGGTTAATGCTTGTGGTCGCTTTCTACTGGTAGCCGTGCGTCAATCCAGTCCTGCTTACCTTCGGCGTAGTCACGCACATTGGTGTATCCCAGCACCGCCAATTCACGGGCGGCGTTCTCTGAAGCGTTTCAAGTAGGATTGGCGCAGTAAACGACAATCTCCGAGCCTTGATCGGGTAGGAGCTGAGCAGCGAGCGTCGTCACACTGTCGGGCGGCAGGTTTATTGCTCCGGGTAAGTGGCTGTGATGGTAGGCCGTGGCCGGCAGAGTTTCGACGAGCAGAAAGTCATCTTTTCGATCGATCTTCTGCTTCAATTCGTCTCTTGAGATTGTTCTTGCCATTGGTTCGCGTAGATGCAATCAAAGGGGTTAAAGGATTCGTGCCGAAGGTGAAAATGACTCCCTTCATGCGAAGACTTGGTGAGCTTCCATCAACCCCAAAAGTGGTAAGCGACCAGAAAGACGGCGCAACATGATGCTGGCGGCTAAGAAACGCCCCCCGGGAATCACGGCGGTGAGCACTTTCTTTGGGGCCGGTTCGGTCATTTGCCTGGTCGCGAGTCTGTCACTACTAAGGAATAAGAACAATCTTACCCATGGTCCGTCGGCCGGACATGGCTTCATAGGCTTTTCCAACATCGGCGAGGGCAAAGGAGTGCTGAGCAAAGAGCTTCACCTGCCCGGAGCGAATCAGTTCAAGAAGAGGCCGGACAGACCCCGCAATCTGTGATGGCTGCAAAGACGGAAAATTAAAACCAGTGATCGATTGATTCTGAAAGATCAACTGCCGGACCTTTTCCGGGAATAGCGTGTCATGGACGTTTTTCGCACCGAACATTACAACCCGTCCGAATGGCGCAATCAGTTTGAAGCATTCGTCGCTCACTTCGCCGGACGCCTGCTCCAGGACGACTTCGATGCCCTTGCCACCGGTCGCCTCTCTCACCTGATCGGCCCAGCCTTCGTTACTGTAATTGACGGCAACATCAGCTCCCAGTCTCTTCAGCAATTGTACCTTTTCATTCGTACTGCCGAGGCCGACGACGCAAGGTGAGCCCATCAGTTTTGCGAGTTGTGTGAGATAGAGTCCTACGCCACCTGCCGCCGATTGGATGAGAATGCTCTCGCCGGGCTGGAGTTTGGCCGCATATTTTAGCAGGGCGTAGGCGGAGAGCCCCTGGATCGGGATCGTTGATGCCTCGGCAAATGACAATCCGTCTGGGATCGGGATGGCGGCACTTGCATCGGCAATCGTGTACTCGGCGTAACCACCGCTGGAAACAATAGACGTGACACGATCGCCCAGTTTGAGGCTCTTCACCTTATGGCCCGCCTCAATGACTATTCCCGCGGCCTCAAAGCCCATAATGAACGGCACTTCCTTTGGCACCTGGTATCTGCCTTCGATCAGTTCCAGCTCGGCAAAGTTGATGCCCGCTGCTTTAACTTGAATGAGAATTTCACTTGGCGCTGGCTGAGGTTTATCCACATCCACCATTTGCAGGCTCTTCGCACCTTCATACCCGTTCAATACGACTGCTCTCATGTCTGCTCTCCTTGAATCTGCGTTTCCGCTAAGATTTCAACTCTCTGATTTTGCTCAGTGACGAGCCAGCGGCAGGTAAACGCATTAGTTACTTCTATAACCTGCTCGATCCTAAATTCCACGACACGCCCCGCCCCAGGGAACTCTGCCGCCAGGTCAACATCCCACCTGGTCCTGGCTTTGCCGGTGAGTTGAAGCGTATTGCCTCCCTCGAAATCAACGAACAACAAACCCGCACTGGGGTTGACGCTTATATTGCCGAGCGTATTAAACATCGAGTTTCCGGAATAATCAGGCCACAAGATGCTGCACTCATCTACGATACGGATCAAACCGGCCGGCCCACCGCGATGAGAAGCATCAGCGCCCATCTCAGGGTGTTGGCTTGCAATGAAGAATGTATCGGCAACACCAACAGATTTCTGCTGCATGCCGGATAAAGAGACTGAGCGTACTACGGCCAGCCGAGGCTTCTGCTTGTCGTCCTCGCAGCTCTCTAGCGCGCGCGCATGAATGTACTTCGCGCAGTTGGGATAAACCTCTCGCGTCTCCATTTCGAAGTCAGAGCTCGTTTCACGTGCGACAGTTCCATTGATACGCATGCGCATTTTGCGGGCGAAGTCGATAACTAATACTCCTACGCTCGCACCCACATGCAAGCTGTCTCGTAGAGGGTCGCTTGCGATCGGCTTAGCCTCCACTCTCACCCGGAGATCTACCGGAGCGCTGATGAAGCCCGGCTTTCCCGTTAGCAGCGTCGCCCACACTCGGCCGCGCTCGTCAATCGAGCTGATCACGGCCATGCGCTGAGTACCTAGGAAATGCCGGGCGACGAATGGGACCGTGGGTCGCACACCCCGCAGTACCCGGTCGGCCGCGTCGCGTACGCCGGCGCGCGTCTGCACCTCTATCTCACCTTTGTGATACAAAGAAAGCGCTCTCCCTCCTCTCAGAAGAAACCGCAAGAGGGCGCGCCCGGTGTTGGCGCCGCACACTCACCCGCGCCCGTCGTGCTATAAATCTCGAGACGGATGCCGTCGGGATCTTCGAAGAAGATACCGCCCGACTCCGCCCCTTCCGCGTGCGGCACGACTCCACCGTAAATAAGCGGCGCGCCTATCAAACGGAGAGGCGCTTCAGCGGCGCGCGTTTCCTCTATCGAATCAACCTGAAATGAAAGATGGTGCAGGCCGGGGGCTGCTTTCTCGAACCGGCCCTCAGTCTGCTGCCAGAGCGTCAACACGATTCTGTCTTCCTCCCCGAGAAAGACGAAACGTCTAGCCTCAGTCTCAGATTCCTGGATCACCTCGAATCCGAATACCTCGCGATAGAATCTCTTTGAGCGACCGATGTCGCTAACGTTCAACGCCACGTGTCCTGTCTTGAACCTCTGTTGCCTGCTCTCGATGTTCATTTCTCACTTTTCCTTAGCGGCAATCGCGAAGCAGCATAATGTCATTACCGCAAGCTTGCTTACAGTTAGGCGCTATGACCTTTCGCTGCGCAACAATTGGATACCGCAGATACTGACGATTTATTCCCGCCAACCGACCTTGATTGCCTTGGGGCATCGCGTGTGTCAGTACCCAGTAGCCCATGCTCTTCTGACTTGGAGTCTTGTGCGTCCAAATTGCGTTCAAACAGAATCTTGGGCGAAATGCACACTCTCGTCGTGCGTGGTAAGAAGGCATAACGCGTTTGTGCCCAGATGGTATACAGCCCTTTAACACCATCGCCCGACTCACGCACTCAGGAACTTTAGCGCCAGCCCATTCATGCAATAACGCAACCCGGTAGGCTTCGGGCCATCATCGAAAACATGACCCAGGTGAGCATCGCAGCGCGCGCACAGAACTTCAGTGCGTGTTTCGGCCAGCGTCTTGTCAATCCTTTCCTGGACGTTACGTTTGGCGATCGGCGCCCAGAAGCTGGGCCAGCCGGTTTGGGAATCAAACTTTGTCGTTGAACTGAACAGCGGCAGGTCGCAACAGACACACTCAAAGGTGCCGCGTTCATGAACGTTCAGCAGTGGGCTCGAATATGGCGCTTCAGTGCCGGCTTGCCGGGTTATGTAATATTGCTCGGGCGAAAGAATTCGCTTCCATTCCTCGTCCGATTTGATGATCTTCTTAGGCGCGGCATCATTGGCTCTCGTCTGTCTTTTGTTTTGAGCGATAACATGACCCAGCAATGATTGGCTCATTGCAGCGAATACTCCAAACCTTGCGCATGATTCGAGAAAGTGTCTTCGGTTCATTTCTTTATTCGCCTCGTGAGTCTTACGTCGCACTTTCAGTGCGACTGATGTGGGCGCAGACCGACGGCGCCAACGCACGGGTGAGGGCCAAATTGTCGCCTTCCGGCATATCCGACACAACGAAAACGGCATGACGCGCGGTCTGAAAACAAGAGACTTGATAGCCGTCGAATTGCGAACACGCGATCACCTGCGGTTGTGCGACTGTCGGTGGTGTTGATTGCTTCTTTTCACCAGAGTCCCCGGTGTCGGTCACCAAAAACGAGACCAGGTGGCCGTGATACCGAAGTATGATGTGAGCAAAGCGTCGTCCCTCGAAGACGCAGGAATGGGCTTCGACAAACTCAGCATCGAGAGGAATACTACCTTGTGACAACACCGCTTTGGTCAGATTGATGTACACGGGATCATACCTTCGTCCGGCCACTTCCAAATCGATCGGCTTTTCTGCCAAACGAAAATGTATGGCGCAGTCTCGATGATCCCCCACTGCACTTTTTGCCAGTTCTGTTTTGACAAGGTTCACCGGTATTCCCGGACTAAGTTCCGGCGAGTAGCTTGGCGTCTCAGCGTTCCGCGCGATCTCCTGAGTGGGCGGTTGCTTTGGCGCTGAGAAACGCTGCCGAACCAGGACCAGCCCGATTACCGTAGCCAACACCAGACAAGCTGCGAGGGCAAGCCATGAGGTTCGTCGCACGGCGACAAAAGATCTTCGTCCTCGCGCTGAAACCACAGGAGCGCCGGACTTGTCCAACGCGTAGTCGTGTAACTGAGTACGGACCTGGCGTGCGAATTCCGGGCGCAGTTGGTTCTCGGGCGCCTTGATAAACGCTTGTCGAAGTTGGCTGCGTAACTCACGGCGCGCTGCCAATTCTCGCCGGCACTCCGGGCAGTGCTCCAGATGCGAGATGACCTCGTGATTTGTTTCCACTATCAACTCATTCCCGAGATACGAATCGGCGATTTCTCGAAATTCACGGCATTGCATGTTAAGACTCCTTCACTGATTCTTCCGCGGCTCTGAAATCTGTGGTTGCCCCGGACCGCCCGAATCCGTGCGCAGTGGCATAGCTGGCGAGCTTAGCCCGCAACAATTTACGGCCTCGGGAGATGCGCGACATTACCGTGCCTACAGGAACGTCGGTAGCGAAAGCGATCTCTTTGTAAGACAGCTCCTCGATATCAGCCAGGATTACGACTTCCTGGAACGACCGCGGCAATTGTTCAAGCGCGCTCAGAACCTCCTCGTCCGTCAGGTTCTGCGGCGTCGGCGGTTCAAAAGCGATAGTCTCGGCGATGTGCTCCTCGGCATTGCTAACCAATTGTAAGCGCGTCGCCGCACGTCTCCTCTTGCTTTGCCTGTGATACATAATTGAAACCAGCCAGGCGCGACAGTTCGTGCCCTGAGCAAAACGGTGGAAGGAACCGAGCGCCTCTGTGAGCGTTTCCTGAAGCAAATCCTCAGCGTCCGTCTGGTCACGCGTCAGCCATAAGGCCACGCGGAACAGACTGGCAGCATGCGGGATAGCCTCTGCCTCAAACGTGCCCCAAAGGTTTTCGCCTTTCGACGAAGACTCCCGGTTTGTCGTAATGCTAAGCATATTCAGCTCTCAGCCCTGACCCGCTGCGCTCGCCAACCCATCTATCTAATACCCATGACGGGGCGGTTTATTCCCAAGTTAGCCATCCAGCTATTCCGGTCGCGGGAATAAATCCAATCATATTGATATTACCTAACTGGGTAAGACAACACGCTGAGCCGCGATCAAGCTTCGTCACCGGGTGGGGCAGGATTAAGTGGCCGAAAGAGGCGACGCCAACACCATCAAAACCACGCGACATTACTTAGGACAGGAACTTCACGAACATCAATTCGTTGTGACGCTCGTTGTAGATCAGATCATCAACTAATTGCTTCGTCAGCAAAATACCAAAGCCACCAGGGCGAAGACCATTCTGTTCACGAATGCCGCCGTGATGGAGTGGGTCGTCAGCGGGATTGCTTACTGCGGCGTGCCCTAGTCGCGCTGGATCAAAGCCAGCGCCCGGATCTTTAATTCTACAGATCACCGCGTGTTTGAGTCGCAGAATGTTAACCGTTACACGTTTTCCGGAATCAAGATTACCACCATGCTCGATCGCGTTGCCGAGCATTTCGCTAAACGCAAATTTGATCGCCTCAGCCAATTCGGGTCGCACATCCATGTCGAGCTGGTCGAGTAGCTTGTGCAGAGGCGTGAACGCGGCCCGATCACAGGGAACGCACAGCTCAACCCATTCAGGCTGGGCGGAGACGACCTCAATATCCTGGGCTGGGCATCCCGAGATTGCCGAGTCTATGGTCGCGCTTAAATCCTCCGCCGTGAAAGGGCTGATTAGAAAATCGCAGACCCGTGCCCGGAGCGCTTTCAGCACAGCTTCGGGAGTTCCGTGCTCGATCGTTAGGAGGAGTTTCGGCTTCGGCTGAATGCGCCGTAGTGCCTCAATGACATTCTGCTCTTCAGGTTCAGGTGTCACGTACTCCGCGATGACTAGATCCACGGGTAACTCACCAAGTAACTCCATGCCGGTCTCAGTGTTTGGCGCCCACCAGACACGGTACTCGTCCTCGCTAAGCGCGCGACGCACCGCTCCATGGAGTCTTTGATCTTCGTTTATTAGTAGTACGCTCTTCATGCGCTCATGATTCTCTAAAGAGGCTGCGAAACGTACGCTGTGCCTCAAGTTGCTGTCGGTGACGAAATTGCTCGATCCAAACCTTAACGGTGTTGCTGAATTCAACCGCAGAATTTGAAAGCAGTTCCCCTTCCGACTGGGCTCTAGTCGGCTCCGCTGTCTTCTTTTTACGCTCGCTGAGTTTGATGATCTTGATCATTGCCTTTGTCCTAATGGTTGTTATTACCAACTCGCGCGGTCGGTCCTCGCGCCTACGGCGTCGGTCTGCTTAATGAGCGCCTGGCTCAGCTATCACGCTTGATCCGACCGGAGAAAAGAAATGCACCTCAAACCCGCGAGGCTCGAGGTGCGAATTCTCATTGAGAGCGATTCACTTATTTATTTGTGCCCATTTGCATTCCGCCTTGATTGACAACCACACGCTGGTCGCTGCCCCGGAAGGTAATGCTGATCAACTTAGTCTCATTGCCTTCAACAGACGTGTTTGTCTCAGTAGAGCGCGCTTTGCGTTCCCGCTGTTCCAATCGAGTGGCAGTGGTCGCGATAATCTTGCTACCCTTCACGATTGACAACTCGCCGGTCTCTTCGTCAAGTACGACATCGTATGTGCCACTCTTAACAAGTGTTCCGTTGACCTTGGTATCCATTAAGAAAGACACCGTCACTCTCTTGCTCTTGGCAAACGCAACTGCGCTTGCGAAAGTAACAAGCAAGAGGGCAACCATAAACCGATTAACTATTGACTTCATTTCCATTTCTCCTTCTCATTGTTTTCATTTTCGCTGCCCTTTTGGGGTATTTTCGAGTACGCAGCACATGAAGCCGCGCACCAACTCTTGTAGCATCGTCATAACGTTCTTTCTCCGCATCGACTTTTCCACTCTTTCAATATGGTCTGGCTATACTGCTTCGCCTTTAGGGAAGCTCCGTTCGTCGCGCCAAGGCCGATGGAAATGCCCTGCGTAGCGACAACGTTCTCTCTTCACGTTAACTAAAACTAAATACCGCGAGTCAACAACTTTTATTCCCGCTGTAGTACATCTCGCGAGTTGTGTGGCTTGGTTCGGAAGGAATTTTCTTGTTCAGGATTAAGATCTGATACTCCGTCGAATTGAGCTGGAAGCCCATAAGGACTGTGAGTTATGCGCCAGTGAAGATAACAACAAGAACAAAGTTGATGAATGAATGTGTCGAGGCACTAGGCAACGTCATCACGCATGCCACTCATAGCTAGCGTCGCGACTTTTCTATCGCTGGAAAGAGTAAGGTGATCGCGATGAGGCATCCCTGGGAATAAATAGACGTCCGCCTGGTATTAAAAGGTTGGATCGCGCATTAATCACGGAGTCGGCAATTAGTGAATGGCCCAGGCAGGCCGAAGATGTTGCGTGCGTGGTCCGCCAGGTTACGTTGTGATGAAGGAAAGAGGCCTCGAATTTCTGAGCAACGCCGGAGAATAAGGGTCGCCGGCGTAACGGAAGAGCGCGGCGAGTGGGGTGTCGAAAGCAACGGTGAGAATGCGGCGCGCAGCGCTCTTCCGAGATTTTGGGTATGCTCCAGGAGATGAAACGATTAGCGAGACCATCACTCAGGACTCGCGGTCGTACTGAAAGGCCACAAGAGGGGAAAATTATGGTAAGTAGATTCCTTATTCTCGCGGCAGCGCTCACAATCGCAACTACCGTTAGCTCAGCATCTGTTTTTCCCGATCCAGTTGTTGATTCGCAGCCAACGTCCGTCAGAGGCCTGCGAACTGCAGTTCTTGGCGGTGGGTGCTTTTGGGGTCTTCAAGCCGTATTTGAGCATGTCAAGGGAGTTACTGCTGTCACTGCGGGTTACTCGGGAGGATCAGCGGAGAGTGCTAATTATGAAACAGTCAGCGAGGGCAACACCGGCCATGCCGAAGCGGTTCGCGTCACCTATGATCCAGCACAGATCACCTATGGTCAGCTGCTCAAGGTGTTCTTCTCTGTCGCGCACGACCCTACAGAAATAAATCGACAGGGACCAGACACAGGTACGCAGTATCGATCTGTGATCTTTTACGCTGACGAAGGACAACGCCGCATTGCTCAGGCTTACATCAATCAGCTAAATCAAGCAAAAGTCTTTGAGCGGCCGATTGCTACACAAGTCGTCGGCCTCCACAGGTTTTACCAAGCCGAGTCTTACCATCAGGACTTTGCTATCAGTCATCCTGACGATCCGTACATAGTGGTCAATGATCTTCCGAAGGTAGCTAACCTTCGCAAACAGATGCCCAATCTATACGTGCCGAAACGATCTACAGGTACAAGAAGAAATTCTAACCTCTAATACTTCAAGACCAGACTAAAGCTCATCGGCATATCAAGCCGAGCTTGCTTTTATGTTACTGATACTGACATGAAGATTTATTTCTCAAGTTCAGTCAGTGGCGGGCGCCAAGACGTTGGCTTATATCTTCAGATCATCCTGCAACTAAAGGGGCATAGGTTGGTCCTCACCGAACATATCGGTGACGAGAGGCTGGATGCACGCGGCGAACCTTGCCTCAGTGAGGTTGAGATTCATGATCGAGACCCGACGTGGTTAAGGCAGGCTGACTGCCTCGTTGCTGAAGTGACAACCCCCAGCTTAGGGGTCGGTTACGAGATTGGAAAGGCCACGGAATGGGGCAAAATCAGTTCTTTGTCTCTTTCGAACCGAGAGCGGGAGCATTCTATCCCCATGATTGCCGGCAGCGACGGCGCTGTGTTGCGGGAGTATCGAAACGTCGGAGAATTGAAAGAGATATTTGGTGAGTTTTTCAAGGCGCTATACTAGCATTCGTCGGTCCGCAATGCCGGCAAGAACTCTCTGATGTCGTCAGGAATACATCGAGTGACTTCGGGTATTAATCATAGGTAAGTTCCAAGTTTCCCCGAAAGTCAACGGTCATTTTCTGAAAAGGAGAAGTTCATGAAGAGAATCAAATTGTTATCACTCGGCCTAATCCTTGGGCTGGCGGGGTTCGCATATTCCGCGAGGGCGCAAGAGAGCCAACCAGCACAGGGTGCAGCCAGTTGTTGCGCGGTTGTTGCCGCCTGTTGCGCCACACATGAATCGTGTTGCATGGCTCGTCACGCGCGAAAATAGTTGCTTGGTATGCTGCCGTCTGGATTTGAGAACTTCCAATCCAGGCGGCAGAATAATAATTAATGCGAATTGCCATATTCGGCAGCGGCGGCGTGGGAGGATATTTCGGCGGGCGGCTGGCGCTCGCGGGTAATGACGTGACGTTCATTGCCCGCGGTGCACACCTGCGCGCTCTGCGCTCGACTGGTCTTCGCGTTGAAAGCATTAATGGCGACTTCACAGTCTCGCCCGTTCGCGCAACTGACAATCCAACTCAAGTAAGTAATGTTGACGTCGTCATCCTGGGCGTGAAGGCGTGGCAAGCTGGTGACGCTGCCCGCGCGATGAAACCCATGGTTGGGGCTGACACTTTCGTGCTGCCGCTGCAAAACGGCGTCGAAGCATTCGAGCAGTTGTCTGCCGTATTGGGACGAAAACATGTACTCGGCGGGTTATGCAAGATCGTCAGTTACCTGGTTGAGCCGGGACACATTAGCCATGCCGGTTTCGAGCCCTTTGTCGCTTTCGGTGAGTGGGACAATCACCCTAGTGATCGCGTCGAAGCTTTGCGCGAGACGCTTACGCGCGCCGGCGTAGAAGCGAAAGTTCCGCCTGACATTCAGGCTGCCGTTTGGAACAAGTTTCTCTTCATCTCCGGTTTCAGCGGCGTCGGAGCGGTGACGCGAGCACCTGCGGGAGTGTTGCGCCGCTTGCCGCAAACTCGCTCTCTGATGGAGCGCTCGATGCTGGAGATCGAGCAGGTCGCTGAGTCGCGAGGAATTAGACTGGCGGGCGACGCAGTGAATCAGGCACTGGCGAGCTTGGACAGTCTGCCAGAAAACGCCTTGGCTTCGATGCAGCGCGACATTATGGCGCATCGCCCCTCAGAGCTTGAATCTCAAAACGGGGCGGTCGTGCGACTTGGGCGAGAAGCTGGAATCGAAACGCCGGTCAATACCTTTATATACGATAGCCTCCTGCCGCTGGAAATGCGGGCCCGTGGCGAACTGCACTTTCCCAAATAGTCTAACCCTAATAATTCTCACCTGCATACAGAATCATCGTTATTCAAAAGCTCTCTGGGAATAAATCAACCAGAGCCAGGTATTACATTGATGGACCAGAGATTAGTTTGTTAGCGCTGAGGCGGAAAGAATTTTCTTTTGGAACGGCGACTCCGGGGGAATCAAATCAAATACTAATAAGGAGACCATATGAAAAAGCAAACTCTCAGGAGATTCACAGTATTCAGTTTTCTGTTAATGCTCACAGCAGTAACTGTTTCCGCTCAATCTGAGCGCATTAGGGTGATCAACATCCCGTTCAGCTTTACCGTAGGACCGAAGACGCTACCGGCTGGGGAGTACACACTCGAGCCCAATAGAAAGGACTCGGACAACGTTTGGCTGCTTCAGAGTAAAGAAGGCCACGCAAATGCTCTCTTCACGACGAACACGGTGCGAGCCAGCGAAACGCTAGAGGAATCCAGGCTAGTCTTCCACAGGTACGGTGGTCAGTATTTCCTCTCGCAGATCTGGACGCCGGGAGCTAATACTGGACGCGAGCTACTGATTTCCCGCTTGGAAAGTCAGTTGGCGAAGAACAGCATCGAGCGCCAGACAACAATTCTAACCAGTAGCCCAGCAAGCGGAAATTAACGCTCTTGGGCCAGTGCCAGGAAAATGTGGCGCGCGCCCCGCGCGCTGCAAGTTCCACCACAGCATTCGACCGTTAGGAGAGACAAGATGTCATTTAGAAGTCTCGCAGCGTCAGTGCTGCTTATCACGAGCATTGCCCAGGCCGGCGCAGCGCTCGGCTTGCGTGGCAATAAATTTGAAGAGCCAAAACGCGCCGAGCCGGTCAGCGTCGGCCAGGAAGCTCCTGACTTCACGTTGGAGGACACGCAGGGCAACCAGGTCACTTTATCGGCGGCGAAGGGAAAGGCGCCAACGGTGCTGGTTTTCTACCGCGGATACTGGTGCCCGTTCTGCGCGCATCAATTGTCTGAGTTGCGCTCGCTTTTGAAAGCCAACGAGCCCGTGCGCTTGCTCGCCATCAGTGTTGACGATCACGAAAAGACGAAGCAGTTGATGGAAAAGATTGCCGCCGACGGCAACGGGCCAGTGAACTACACCATGCTCAACGACCCTGGTCATAAGATCATCGACGCTTACGGCTTGCACGATCCGGCCTACGACGGAAAGAGATTTGACGGCATTCCGCATCCGGCAGTTTATGTGATCGACAAAAACGGTCGCGTCGCCTGGGCCAAGGTCGAGTCAGATTACAAGGTGCGGCCGTCTAACGCTGACATTCGACCCGCTCTCGAATCGTTGAACTAAGGACACATGATGTATCGAACGTTCTCGCTTCTAATCAGCCTGACGCTGCTGTTGGCTTTTTCAATTGCACCCAGCCGGGCGGCGCGGGCGCAGACAACGCCGCCCAAGATCAATGTGAAATTGGTGATGGCCGCCCAAAGGGCCCAACGGGGCCGCGCAGTAAGTGCGTCCCTGATAATCGAGATCCCGTCGGGCTATCACGTCAACGCGCATGACCCGGTCAGCAGATTCGCGCTGCCGACAAAGGTGGAGGTCGAAGTCCCCGGCGGGCTTAAAGTTGGTACGATCACTTATCCGAAGGCAATTGTGCGCAAGTTCAGTTTTTCGGGGGACCGCCTCGGAGTTTACGAGAATCGCGCGGTGATCAGATTCATCATTATGGTGCCGCCAAATCAGCCCAGGGGAAATGCCGAGATAAAGGCGCGACTCAATTATCAAAGTTGCAGCAACGAGGTCTGTTTCCCCCCGATGAAACGCGAGGTCACGGCTTCCTTAACTATCTCCTAGCAAGATGACGCCAGCAATTCAATATGACCAGTATTGGCGGGGCGGGAATAAGTCTCGCCAGTCGGCGGATTACCAATAGCGGTGCCCGTGCCTTATGAGACGACTGCAGAAGAAACATCCGCGCGCGATCCGTTGGATGCACTGGATCAACTTTCCCGTGCTGTTTCTCATGATCTGGAGTGGCCTGCTCATCTACTGGGCCAATAGCGTATATCGGATTGGCTTCGGCAGTTTCACATTATTTCAGTTCTTCCCGGATCGCTTTTTCAATTTCCTGGGAGTCGGTCATCGCCTCGCCGAAGGCATGGCTCTGCATTTCTTCTTTATGTGGTTCTTTGCGATCAACGGCTTGGTTTACCTGCTGTACACCATTCTCTCCGGCGAATGGCGTTACCTCTTGCCAAATCGCAAATCGTTTAGCGAAGCGATACAGGTAATGCTTTACGATTTACGCCTTAGCAAGCGCCATCCGCCGCCGCGCAAGTTCAATGGGGCGCAGCAGATCGCTTATACCAGCGTGATCTTGATGGGTGCCGGATCGGTGTTTACGGGGGTCGCTATCTACAGACCGGTGCAGTTCGCCTGGTTGAGCAACCAACTCGGCGGTTACGAGTGGGCTCGGTGGGAGCATTTTTGGTTGGCTATTGGGTACTGTCTTTTCTTTGTCGTCCATGTTGCCCAAGTAATCAAAGCAGGTTGGAATAATTTCCGCGCGATGGTCGCAGGTTATGAGTTAGTGACCGTGGAGCCTGCGCCATCAGAGACTAACCGAACCAAGGATTCAATTGAGGTTGCGGTGTGAGCGACAACAATCCAGAAAAAATGTCTGAGCCGGACGAGCCAGGACTGACGGCCCATGATGTCGACCGCGACAACCGGCCGGCGGCAAACCGTTCTGAAGCGCAACCGATCGAGCGGGTCAGCTTGCTAGAAAATGAAGCTCCCATCGAACCGTCTGACTCCCAACAGAACGTAACCGCCCCTGCGAGCGATGATGACAAGGCAGCCGTTACCGAGATACGGCAAAAGACTCGACGGAGCTTCATCGTTGGTGGAGCTGCCGCCATGGCCGCCATAGGCGGATGGCGGTGGCTTCGCACTCGCCGGGAAGCTGACGGTCTCGCCTGGCCTTTGCGGCTGTCCCATGAATTCAACGAACAACTCTCGCGGGATTATTTTTCCCGTAATCGCCTGACACCCACCTTTCCGGTTGAGATGGCAAGTGACCCTCGCGTTAATGGCAGCTACGGTTTGGATGAAGATGATTTCGATCCTTCCGAATGGAAGCTGGCCATTGTCGGTCTTGCGAACCCGCCTGAGTCAGGCTCCGACAAGTCAACAAGTTCGTCGACGGATTCTAAATCCAAGCCATCTACGAAGAGCGTTTCCTCATCCCGCAACTCTAATAAGAAAACCGGTACAGACTCGAAGAGCGACGTTCAGAGTGCCGACGACAGTAGTGATCAATCTGACGAAACGGATGAGGAAACGGATAGCAGCGCCGATAGCGCTGATACAAACTCGAACACAGAACCGGATCTGTCGCTGGCACTGGCAGAGATCAAACAACTACCGCGCGTTGAAATGGTGACGCAACTGAAATGTATTGAAGGCTGGAGCGTGATTGTCCGCTGGGCCGGAGCGCGCCTGGCTGACTTGATTGCGAAGTATCCGCCCTTGACCAGGAGTGGTAACGATCCCGACGTGATGCGTCGCCCTGATGACCTGGTTGGCTACGTTAGTCTTGAGACGCCAGACAGCGAATACTACGTCGGGCTTGATATGGAGAGCGCGCTGCACCCGCAGACGCTCCTATGCTACGAGATGAATGGGCAACCGTTGTCGCTGAAACACGGCGCTCCCCTGCGTCTGGTGATACCAGTGAAGTACGGCATCAAAAACATCAAACGGATCGGAAAGATCACGTACACCGACAAACGTCCCGCCGATTACTGGGCCGAACGCGGCTACGACTGGTATTCGGGACACTGACGTATCTTTAAGCTCGGCTAGATACGCTCAAGAGTGGCGATCGGGGAAAAATTCGTCGTAGAACCGATCTTCACATTCAGAGGACTTATAGAGACCCCGAGCGACCTCCCCTATCAGAACTAGCTGGTGTTGATATCTCGCACAGTCAGAACAGGCGAAAGTGTGCAAACATAGCAGAACTCGTTTGTAGAACGTGAGCCTGGATTCCATTGAGCGAGAGATGAGGTACGTCACTTCGCGACACGGCGGGACCAGCCTCTTGATTATCAACTTCGCTCTGACGATGAAACCGGAAATTTTCAATGGTCAAATCTCGTGAACAGTCGGTCCACTTAAGGATAGAACTCAAAGCTGGTATCCCTTTCTAATACTCCAAATTCGGCGAATTTATTCCCTCGAACTGAATTCTTACCGAGAGTTCCTTTCCGTAGTGCGTCGGGGAATAGATCGCCGCACATTCGGTATTCATATAAGTGCTGATTGAACAGCACTGGTGAATCGACCGACCCCTGCGGTGAGGGTGTCACCGCGCATCATCAACCCAAGAAAGAGGAGAGAGTCACAATGTTGAAGAGAACACTATGTGCAGTCATTCTTGCCGCCGCATTCTTAGCAGGTCCGGCAATCATCCCGTCCTTTGCGCAGGAGCCATCGCAAACTGGCCAACAGCAGGATGACAAGATGAAAGACGACAAGATGAAAGACGACAAGATGAAGGACGACAAGATGTCAGGCGACAAAATGGCTGGCGACAAAATGGCCGGCGACAAGATGCAGAGCAAGAAGGGCAAGCATAAGAAGCAGAAGAAAAACAAGGACGGCGACAAAATGGAGGGTGACAAGAAGCCATAGGGACGGTTCGGTTGCTCGGCATTACATAGTCCCGATTCCTCTGAGAGTGTAGTGCCGAGCATGGATCCAATTCGAAGCAGCTTTGAGACCGTTCGTTAATGAGAAGTCCTCCGACGCAAGGTGAGTTAAGGACCAATCCGCGACCAGGAATAAATCCTGAACTCTCGGGGATTACAAGCCAGGCGGGAATTGTTAACGAGAACTCTCGCCAAAAACTATGACGAGGATAGCAAAGATGAAACTCTTTATTGCGTTATTCTTGATCGTGTCTGGTGTAGTTACCTTTCGGACGTTGAACCGACATCAGGCGGCCCAGACCACTGTCTCAACCGAAAGCGAGGCGGCCAAGCCGGCCGATGCTAACGCTACGCCGGTGGTTGTCGAACTCTTCACTTCGGAGGGGTGTTCGAGTTGCCCGCCTGCGGACGAAGTCCTTTCGAGACTTGATAAGATGCAGCCCATCAAGGGTGTTGAGGTCATCGCGCTGGGCGAGCATGTGGATTACTGGAACAGGCTGGGCTGGACCGATCCATACTCTTCCGAGGATTTTAGTAGGCGACAGAGCAGATATTCAGATGCGTTCAACCAGGACAGTGTTTATACGCCGCAGATGATCGTCGATGGTCGGGATGAATTTGCCGGCGGCAACATGGAGCGCGCCCGGACGGCAATCGCCAAGGCCGCTCAGGCCCCGAAGGCAAATGTCCAACTTGCTTCTTCCCAAAACTCGGAGGCTACTAACTCGCGCGCGGTCAAGCTTTTGCTTCACGTGAGCGATCTTCCGCGCTTGACTGCCGGCGACATTGCCGAGGTGCTGTTGGCAATTACTGAAAACAACCTTCGCTCCGAAGTCTCGCGCGGTGAAAATGCGGGGCGCTACCTGAGACACAGCGCGGTCGTGCGGCAGCTTACGGCCCTGGGTGAGATCGGCGGCAGCCAAAACAGCTTTGAGGCGGAACCAACGGTGAATCTTGACAACGGATGGCAAAGAGACAATCTGCGCGCTGTGGCTTTCGTGCAGGAGCGCGGCACGCGCCGGGTTCTCGGCGCGGCGGTGGTTGTTCTATCGGCAAAATGAACTACCAGTTACTGAACTCAGCGCGGATTTCGAAATCAACTCGAAACTTCGTCTGTCCTGAAAAACCAAGAGATTCTAAAGCGAGGAAAAATGGCTGGAGCAAAATTGATAGTGATTTATCCGCGTCCCACTGACATCGATACATTCGATAAGCTCTACAGCGAAGAACACGTGCCGATGGCAGTTGAGAAATTGTCGGGAAAGACCAGGATTGTCGACACCAAGATCGTCGGATCTCCTCAGGGTGTGTCTCCCTTTCATGTCATTGCAGAGGTCCATTTTCCTACGATTGAGGCTCTGCAAAGTTGTGCGGCTTCTGATGGAGGAAAAGAAACCCTGGCCCACGCGGTATCGATCTCTTCGGGAGGAAGTCCGATCTTTCTGGTTGCTGAGGAGCAAGTCTATAACTTCGACTCATCGGTTTGAGGTTTTACGATCGCCGCCGGATAAGGGGATTCGGCCGCGTAGGAGGTCAGCATGCATCTCACAGGTGCGGGCGCCGCGCGCTCCTTCCTTTTTCAAGGCGTTCGAAATCGCCGGTTGACCATTTTGTCCCAGGGGTCTGCACTCGGGGAATAAATCAACACAGATTGGGTATTGACATAGGTGGGTGAGCAAATCACCACGGATAAGTCCGATCCCTGCGGCGAGGACTTCGCCGTGCAAAAGTCACACACCTAAGGAGAAACCGGAAAATGCTGAAAGGAAAACTGCGTGCGGCCATTGTTGGCTCCATCTTGTTAGCTTGTACGGCCGTTGTACCTGCGATTGCCAACGGTTTGTCGCAGAACGGCACTGAGGTGCAACAGGACAAGATGAAGGACAACAAAATGGGCCAGGACAAGATGGCCGACAACAAAATGCGGCATCGACGACGGCGACATATCAGACACAAGAAGCCTATGGCAGGGGCAAAAATGGACAAAATGGAGGGCAACAAGAAGCAGTAGGAGGAGCGTTCGAAGAGTATGCCCACACAAAAACGTCTCGCAGCAGGTCGACGCGGTTGAGTTCGTAAACTCCCAACAGTCCTTCGGCGTATCGGGCTTTCGGTCAGTCGCTCGATCATCGAGAACCACCGTGGTCGTATATGGGTCACGCGGAATGACGGTCCGGGTGTGATGAGACCAACCGGACGTTGGCGCGGCGGAGTACGGCGAGTTCCCGATGCTTGTCTGGATTGCGAGTCAGTGCTCGCACCTTGAATTGTCCGCCGGCTTGAAGAGCACGCACAACGCCGCCACCTTGCTGCCCCGTTGCGCCAATGACGGCGATCAATTTCTTGTTGTTCAGAGCAGGCCGTCGTACATTCTTCGAAGTGTCGGCTCCGTTAGGTGGCTTTCAACAATTTCATCTCGCGACGCGACGTACTTGACATCCTTAACGGTCGGGAGCGCTTCTAACGGCGGCATTTGATAGTCAACTACCAAGGTCTTGCTCTCGACGATGTAGTCAATCTCGAACGACTTTGGGAAAGTATCGGGATAGACCGAACTGGCTAGAACAGCATCGCAGTAATCGATAATTGCTGACGTTGATTTCTATAAGTAAGCGCTTCGTCGCCCATCTACTTCAGCATCGCTTGCCGTCTGTTTTTCTAGAAAAGTAGCTTTGTCTTTCTTCCAGCGCTGCAAGTTAATCTCGTACTCCTTGAGGCGCGCGTCGTTGCGCTTCCTGATGTCCTCGCAAGATTGCTCCCAACTTGCGTGATCGTCCTCAAAAGTTTTCCGAGATTCTGCCAAGCGCAGTCTTGAAGCCGTCTTCAGCTCTATGACCCGCTTTAACAAGGTGCTTAGAGATGGCGCGGAAAACCGGGTCCGGGATAATTGATCTTATCGAATCTGGCGGCACATGTTTTTAGCCAAGGACTCTGTGCTTTCGACGGTTGGCACACCATAGGCACGCTTTTTAAAAAGTCCACAGTTTGAAAACGATTCGAGGATTACCCGTAAGTTGTTGATTGTAGTATTGGTGCCGAGGGTGGGAGTCGAACCCACACGACCTTGCGGTCAACGGATTTTAAGTCCAGCCGAAAGCATCTCCTGATCTTACGAAACGAGATGAACCAATATTTACAGGACTCGCAGCCGTCAAAGTCATGCTTCGTCCGGTTACGTCTGGCGACAAAATGTCGTCATCTTAGCGTCATCTCAGTTCCTGAAACGAGCGTTACCTTTTGGGGTGAAGACTCCTGAAAAATGCTTTGATATAAAACTCCCTTAGATCATATGCATCATCATCGAATTACAGATGAGAACAGGATGTGATCGTCTTCTTTATCCTTCTGGCTGATTAAGCGCTTACTTGAGTGCTAGAAGAACCAGAACTCTCTCGAGAATGCTCGAATAGATCAGAAGCACCATCCTCCTAAACCGCCGAACTGCGAACTCTTGCCGGCGGTCTTTGCGCTCGCCAACTGAGGCGTCACCGCCGCGACAACAGCGGCCGATTGTTCACTCTCCTCGAGCAAGTTTTGCAGCTCATCGATTAGCACTGGGTCGGAACGTTTCGAGAAGACAAGTTTGCCACTTGCATCTATATCCACGTAGACCGCATCACCGAACCCCACCTGCCCAGTCGCTGTTAGATTCGAGAGCGGCTGGACGAGTAATCCCTCGATTGAACGCTTCAGGCTGCGGGCACCGTACTGATAGTCAATCCCTTGGCGCAGCAACATCGCCTTGGCCGCGCCGGAGCAGTGCAAGAGAAATTTCGTGCCCGCAGTGCGCATGATTCGGTCCTGTAGGGCCTGAAGTTCCAGGTCGAGAATCTGTCGCAAATCGTGCTCCTGCAAGCCACGGAAGACGACCACTTTGTTAATCCGATTCATGAATTCGGGCGAAAACTTACGCCGTGCGGCTTCGACGGCTGTGTGGGAAATCTTATGATTAACTTCAGAGGAAGAATTTGTCGTGAGGTTGGCGGAAGCAAATCCGATGCCGCCAGAAATCAGCTCTGACATCTCACGAGCTCCCAGGTTCGATGTCATGATCACGATAGCGCGCGAGAAATCAACGCGGCGGTTATCTCCTAAGGTCAAGGTTGCCTTATCCAAAATACCGAGCAGCAATTGCCACAAGCTATCTGAAGCTTTTTCGATCTCGTCGAAGAGAACGAGGGTGAGCTTCGTATCTTTGGTGTGCATGCGATCGAGATTCTCTTGCGTCAGCATCGGGCTGGTTTCACGATGCCCTAAATAACCGGGAGGTGAACCGATCAACTTGGCTATCTCGTGCGAGTGCTGAAACTCGGCGCAGTCAATCTTGACAATGGCATTAGGGTTGCCGAACAGAACCTCGGCGGCGGCTTCAACGACGCGCGTTTTACCCGATCCTGTTGGTCCTAGGAAGAGCATCGTACCGACCGGTTGGTTGGGCGGATTCATGCCGGCCAAGAAGATTTGATAAAGGCCGCTCGTCTGTCGTACGGCGCGCTCCTGACCGACAATGCGACTTGACAGCTTGGCTTCAAACTCGTTGGCGGCTGCGCTCTTTTGATCGGCGTCGAGGAAAACCGTGTCTCTCGTCTCGTCAACTGTTTCTATTTCGCGTTGCGCAATCATGGCCATCCCTTTCCGAGCGAGCAATACAATCGCGTCAGTGCGGTATCTATGTCACATCCCCTTCAGCCAATCGCCCCAGAGTCTCGGGGTCATCAGAACTTTTTTGGATTCGTAATCTCATCTTTTCTGCTGTGTGCCTAAGTGCAAGACGAGTACCTGACCTAACTCACTGAGCCCATTACTTTGCTGTCGGTTATTCTTTTGCCGAAGTTCGGCATTTGCCGACTTTCAGCAGAGGAAATGAGTACCTGCGCGCGTGGTTGCGCTTGACCCAGAGATATTATGCTCGTAATATTATATGCGTAATACGAAGGAGCTATGATGTTTGCCAGTTATATCGTCGGCGCCGCGCGCACGCCGCGCGGGCGGGGCAAGAGAGAGAAAGGCGCGCTCGCGGGAATTCACCCGCAGGAACTCTTCGCGCAAACCTTAGCTACGCTCAAAGAGCGCCTTGGTTTCGAGCCGCGGGACGTGGACGATGTTATCGCCGGATGCGTCTCGCAGGTTGGCGAACAAGGTGCCAATGTGGCCCGCAATGCGGTGCTCGCGGCTGGTTGGCCGTATGAAGTATCGGCAGTTTCGCTCAACCGTTTCTGTGCTTCGGGACTACAAGCAATTCACTTTGGCGCTATGGGTGTCGCCTCTGGCGCGATGAATTTCGTGATTGCCGGCGGCGTAGAAAGCATGTCGCGTGTTCCTATGGGCTCTGACGGCGCCGGTCAGGACGGCGACAACGCCCACCTCCGCGAACGTGTGTTTCAAATCCCTCAAGGCATTAGCGCCGATCTCATTGCTACACTGGAAGGTTTCAGGCGCGAGGGTCTCGACGCCCTCGCATTGCGTTCGCAACAAAATGCAGCCAGGGCTATGAGGGAATGCCGATTTTCGAAATCTCTTTTTCCAGTGCGCGATCCATTCACGGGTCAGGTGGTTCTGGATCGGGATGAGTTTCCGCGGCCAGACACGACTGCTGAGGGACTCGCCGCGCTCAATCCTGCCTTCATCAATCTTGGTCAAACGGTTGCGGGGCCGAATGGTGAGACATTCGACGAACTTGCGCTTAGCGTTTATCCGCAAGCAAAGGTGATTCGGCACCTGCACACGGCAGGTAATTCAAGCGGCATCAGCGATGGAGCCGCGGGAGTAGCTCTCGCCTCCGAACGCTTTGTGAAAGAGCGTCAGATAAAACCGCGCGCTCGAATTCGCGCGATGGTAACGGTGGGAAGCGAGCCGGTGATCATGCTCACCGCGCCCGCTCTGGCGAGCGAAAAAGCTCTGCGTCTGGCAGGCATGAAACCGCACGACATCGATTTATGGGAAATCAATGAAGCCTTCGCCAGCGTCGTGCTGCAAACGACTCGCGCGCTCGGGATCGATCCCGACTGCATCAATGTCAACGGCGGCGCGATCGCGCTCGGCCATCCGCTGGGCGCGACCGGCGCAATGCTGCTCAGCACGGCACTAGACGAACTTGAGCGAAGCGGCAAACACACGGCGCTCATAACCATGTGCATTGGCGGCGGCCAGGGCATCGCCACGATCATCGAAAGGATGTGAGCCCATGACGAACCGGAAAGCGAAGCAGAAACAGGAATCTCGCGAAGCAATTCACGTCTCGGCTGCTGCGCTCCTACGTGAACGAGGCATCAAGGCCAGCTCTGTGATGGACGTGATGAAAGGCGCCGGGCTCACTGTCGGTGGTTTTTACAACCACTTCGATTCGAAGGAAGACCTGTTCGTCCAGGTACTGCAAAACTCGTCGCGCGCGAACTGGAACAACCTGCTGAAATCGGCAAGAGGCGATTCGCCTCGGGCTCGGGCATTGAGTGTTACCAGAGAGTACCTGTCACGTCGGCATCGTGACTGTAAGGATGCCGGCTGCCTGCTGCCCGGCGCCGCAGCGGAAGTGGCCCGAGCGGGCGAGCCGTATCGCAGTGCTCTCGAGAAAGCGTTGTCGAGCTTCATCAAATCATTCGCTCAAATGATTGATGCTGGAAGCGAAAGCCGAGAAAAGGCAGTCGCCCTGCTCGTCTTGATGTATGGCGGGCTCTCCTTGTCCCAGGCGGTGGCCGGCACGCGGCTCAGCGACGAGTTTTTGCAGGCGGGAAAAAAATTGAGCGAGCAGTGCTTGGCGACGGGAGACGTGAACGGTAGGAGCGGAGTCAAGCGTAAGAATTCTCGAGCATTTCTAACAAGCAAGCGAAGTAAGAAGGAACTACAAAAATGAATGAGAGCGTTAAAGAAGTAACCGACAATTCTTTTGAGCACGAAGTTCTGAAATCCGAAAAACCAGTGCTGGTTGATTTTTGGGCTGCCTGGTGCGCGCCTTGCCGGATATTGTCGCCGACGATTGAAGCGATCGCCGAACAATATTCGGGGAGCGCCGCAGTAGTAAAGCTGAATGTGGATGATAATCCGTCTACCGCGGCGACGTACGGAATCAAAGGCATTCCGACCTTGATCGTGTTCATCGGCGGAAAGGAAGTTGAACGCGTGGTTGGCGCTACCAGCAAAGAGTCGATTTCACGCATGATTGAGAGATACAACAGCTTGCCCGAGGAGCCAGTCACAGATTGCGTAGCGGTCTGAGCTGAACCAGCACTTTCGGCGCACAAGTCGTATCCTGAGTATCTATTCGTGGAGGTGGAGCGATCATGAGTACCCCGGAGTTGTCTCTCGGACCAGACGCCATAAGGCAGGTAAAGGCGGATGGTGTGACGATGGATGTCATCAACCAAAAGCGGGTGGAATCACTATTGGCGGCGGAGAGGCGAACCTTGGAAATGATCGCCGGTGGCGCCACCCTCACTAATGTCTTGGAAGATTTATGCGACACCATTGACGATCAAGCTCCTGAGATCATGTCATCGATTCTACTGATGGACCCAAACGGCGAACAGCTCTGGCCTGCGGCGGGTCGTCGCGTTCCCGAAGGGTGGGTTCGGACCATCACTCCTTTGCCAGTAGGGCCTTACATGGGCTCATGCGGCGCGGCTGCGTTTCTGAAGAAACCAGTGATCGCCTCTGACATCGCAACTGATCCCTTTACAGCCGCAGACTATAGAGACATTGCCTTGAGTTACGGACTGCGAGCGGCTTGGTCCCAGCCACTCATTTCGAAAGACAATGAAGTGCTCGGCACTTTCGCAATCTATTATCCGGAGCCCCGACAGCCGAGCGACAGTGATCTCGAGTTGATCGAGGGAGCAGCGAACATCGCCGTCATCGCGATTGAGGGCGAACGATCACAGACGGCGCTGAGGAAGGCGTTCGAGGAGATCAAGCAATCGGAAGCTCGACTGCGAAAAATCATTGATGCGATTCCAACATTCGCGTGGTGCGGCCTGCCGGACGGTTCCAAGGAATTCTTCAACCAACCCTGGCACGACTATACGGGTCTCTCCCCGGAAGAGGCCCACGGCTGGGGGTGGAAGGTAGCAATCCATCCAGATGATTTAGAGAAGTTAGTGGACAAGTGGTTTAAATTTGTCGCCTCCGGGGACGCGGGTGAGGTCGAGGCACGCATGCGTCGCTTTGACGGAGAATATCGCTGGTTCTTGTTCCGCGCCGAACCACTGCGCGACGAGCACGGGAATGTCGTCAATTGGTATGGAACGAGTACCGACATCGAAGACCGGAAGCGGGTTGAAGAAAAACTCCGGCAAGAGGAAATGGAGCTTCGACTGATCACCGATGCCATAGCTCAAACCATCATAGTCCTGGCACCGGATGGGACCGCGATTTACGCCAATCAGTCGATGCTCGATTTCAGCGGGCTCACTATGGAAGCGGTGATGGCGGCGGACTTTCGGACACGATTCTTTCATCCGGAAGATGTGGAGAGGCTCCGCGACGAACGCCAGCAGGCGCTTTCAAAGGGCGTTCCGTTTGAAAACGAACAACGAGCACGGCGGAAAGACGGACAGTATCGTTGGTTTCTAATTCACTACAAGCCGCTGCGAAATGAACAGGGGCAAATCATTCGCTGGTACGCGACGGGCACTGACATCGAAGATCGAAAACAAGATGAAGAGAGGATGCGAAGTGAAAACCTGGCGTTACGCGAAGAAATCGACCACGCTTCGATGTTCGAAGAAATCGTCGGTTCGTCGCAGCCGTTACACACTGTACTGCGGCAAGTCGCTAAGGTGGCTCCTATGGACTCAACGGTTCTCATTTTGGGTGAGACCGGAGTGGGCAAGGAATTAATTGCTCGCGCAATTCATAAGAGGTCGAATCGGGCGACGCGGGCATTTATCCGTGTGAATTGCGCGGCGATTCCTCCTTCTTTGATCGCCTCCGAACTGTTCGGGCACGAGAAGGGCGCTTTCACCGGCGCGACGCAGCGGCGGCTGGGTCGCTTCGAATCCGCCAACGGCGGGACAATCTTTCTAGACGAGATCGGCGACCTTCCGGCCGAGACTCAAATCGCTCTATTGCGGGTCCTCCAGGAGAGAGAAGTTGAACGCGTCGGAAGCAGCCAGCCAATCTCAGTGGACGTGCGGGTGGTGGCCGCTTCAAATAGTGACCTGAGGGCCGCTGTAGCTACAGGCACATTTCGTGAGGACCTCTTTTACAGGCTGAATGTATTTCCGATCCAGATACCTTCGCTGCGCGAACGCGTGGACGACATTCCTTTGCTGGTCGAATATCTCATCGAGCGCTACGCGAAAAAGGCGGGCAAGAAGTTTAAGACGATAAAAAAGAGGACCCTCGATCTATTTCGAGCCTACGATTGGCCCGGTAACATCCGCGAACTGCAGAATGTCGTTGAGAGGGCTGTAATCCTATCCGATGGCGAAACATTTTCCGTGGATGAGACATGGCTGAAGCGAGAATCATCTCAAGAATCGCGTCGCCCGAGCATGCTCGATAGGGGGTTGAGCCGGGACACCGAGCGTGAAAGAGCATTGATCGAAGCAGCCCTGGCGGAGAGCGCGGGCCGGATCTCAGGCGCCGCCGGAGCCGCCAGCAAGCTGGGAGTTCCGCGACAAACACTCGAGTCAAAGATCCGTCGCCTGGGAATCGACACGCACCGGTTCCGCCATGAGTAACTTAAGCCTTTAAGAAAGTCCAACAATCGCTGAGCCGACCACCGACGGTCGCAGTCCAGGGCGAACTCTCCTCTCATTTCAGTTCATAAGAAGCTCTCGCGCCTCACATTTCCCGCCAGTGCGAGCGTCCATCATCAACTGCCCAAAGTCAGCAAATGCCGAACTTCGGCAGTGAAATAGACCACAGCAGACTAATGGACTCAGTGAGTTAGGTCAGGCACTCGTGTTGCCATATAGGCAGACAGCAGAAACAGATGACCTTAAGAATCCAGAAGAGTTCTGATGATGATAGCACTACGGTCAGGCTCTGTGGGCGGCTGCTAGGGTCACATCGTCAGGCATTATCCGAGCAGCTAGAAAGCAGCACAGGAATGATCGTGCTGGATCTTGAGGAGGTGACACTCGTTGATCTCGACATCGTGCAGTTCCTGGCGAGGTGCGAAGCAGGTGGCATGGGACTGCTGCATTGCGCGGCTTACATACGTGAGTGGATCTCCCGGGAAAATGACAGACCGGCCAAGGTAGCTGACGAGGTGGACGCACCTGAACACTTGTGAGTTGAAACCGCCACCGCTGGGAAGCAAGCACTAGCGTGTCATCGTATCGGCCGTGAGGCTGGGAGGAAGGAAATGGACGAGAAGAAAGCAGGGGTAAGTCTTCAAGATGGTGACTTAGTTGTGAGTCGGCGGAGCGCGAGCCGTCCAGGAACCAACGGCAACGGCGCGGGCACCAGGCAACTGCCGCCCGATGTCGCGGAACCCGACGCTGACTTCGGTGACACTGCACATGAGGACGAGGGGCAAGAGGTAAAAGACACCTCCACTGGGCAGAAGGGCATATCGAAGCGCTACATTCTGTTCGGTGTCATCGGGCTCGTGCTGATCCTCGGCGGAGCCACGGGAGTACGGTACTGGCTTCACTCCCGACTCTACGAATCCACCGATGACGCTTTCATCGAAGGGCACGCCACCCAGGTCAGTCCAAAAGTCTCCGGCTACGTCCAGAGAATCTACATCACCGACAATCAGCAGGTGAAAGCCGGTGATCTGCTCGTGGAGATCGACCCGCGCGATTATGAAGTGAGACTCGCCCAAGCTCGCGCAGCCCTCAGCGCTGCAACCGCCCGCAGTAAGGCGGCACGCGCGGGCCTTACCCTAACCCGTGTGACTGCCGGTGCGGGAGTTGAGCAGGCGTCCGCGGGAGTCGACGCGGCGCGCAGCGGTGTGGCGCAGGCTCACGCCGCCGCCTCTGCTGCCGAGGGCCGGGTGAATCAGTTGTCGGCCGCCGTGAGCACCGCCGAGGCGAACGTGGCGCAGGCGCAGGCGCAGGTCGCAGCGGCGGAAGCCGAAGCCGTGCGCGCCCGCGCCGACGCGGTGCGGAATCAATCCCTCGTCAAGGACGGCGTGGTCTCACGCCAGGAGTCAGAGCGGACAACGGCAGCGGCTGCCACGGCAGACGCACAACTTGAAGCGGCACGCAGGCGCGTCGCCGCCGCCGAAGCGCAGGTCGGGGAAGCGCGGGCCGCACAGGGAGCGGCGGCCGATCAGTACAGGCAATCACTCTCGCAGATCACAGGGACACAAGCTCAGGTCGGGCAGGCCACCGGTAGATTGAGCGAGGCCAACTCGGCCCCGCAGCAGGTCGCTGTCAAGCAGTCGGAGGTGGAGACCACAGGCGCGGAGATCGAGCAGGCCGAGGCCGCTGTGCGACAAGCCGAGCTCGATCTTTCCTACACGAAGATCTATGCGCCGCAAGATGGACGAATCACGAGGAAGTCGGTCGAGCTCGGCGCGCTCTTGCAGCCCGGCCAGGCGCTGTTCGTCCTCGTGCCACCCGAGATGTGGGTACTGGCAAACTTCAAGGAGACACAGCTCAGCCGCATGCGCCCTGGGCAGCCAGTCGAGATCAGTTTGGACACTTATCCTGACAAAAGCTTCAGGGGGCATGTTGACAGCTTCCAAACGGGCACCGGCTCGCGCTTCTCGCTGCTGCCGCCAGAGAACGCGACCGGCAATTACGTGAAGGTCGTTCAGCGCCTGCCCGTCAAGATCGTATTCGACGAGCAACCAGATTCCGAGCATCTGATCGCACCCGGCATGTCTGTAGAGCCGGAGGTCAAGGTGCGATGAGCGCGGTTGCAGACGCATTGATGACTGGGTCTATCCCTGGGGCGCGACGACCCGCAGTCAACCCCTGGATCATCGCCGTCACGGTCACGCTGGCGACGTTCATGGAACTCCTTGACACTTCCATCGCCAACGTCTCGTTGCCCCACATCGCCGGTGGGTTGAGCACCGGACAGGACGAATCGACGTGGGTCTTGAGCAGCTATCTCGTGGCGAATGCGGTCGTGCTCCCGTTGAGTGCATGGCTGTCGCGACTGATGGGTCGCAAGAACTATTACATGCTCTCAGTGGCTCTCTTTACCGCAAGCTCTCTGCTCTGCGGTCTCGCGCCGAGCCTGGGCTGGCTGATCTTTTTCCGGGTGCTGCAAGGCACGGGCGGCGGAGGACTCGCGCCAGTCGAGCAGGCGATACTCGTAGACACGTTCCCGGCGGAGAAGCGCGCCTCGGCCTTCGCCGTTTACAGCATCGCCATCGTCACGGCACCGGTCATCGGGCCGACACTCGGCGGCTGGATCACCGACAGCTACTCATGGCGTTGGGTGTTCTTCATCAACATCCCTATGGGGTTGCTCTCACTGCTGCTCTCGGGCGCCCTCATCTCCGATCCGCCCCAGTTCACCAGGGAGCGGCGGGCAAATAAAGGCAAGCTGAGGGTTGACTACATCGGCATCCTGCTCGTCGCCGTCGGCTTCGGCTGCCTCGAGGTGGTGCTGGACAAAGGCGAGCGGGAGGACTGGCTCCAGTCGAGCTTTATCGTCGCCTTCCTCGTCACCGCAGTCGTCGCACTCGTGGTGGGAGTCATCTGGGAGTTGACGCGCAAAGATCCGGTCATCGACTTGACGCTGCTGAAGGAGCGCAACTTCGCGCTGGCGAGCGCGCTGTACTTCATGCTCTTCTTCATCGTGTTTGCGAACACACTCCTCGTCCCGCTGATGCTCCAGAACCTTTTCGGGTACACGGCGACCGACGCGGGACTGGTGCTCTCGCCCGGGGCAATGGTCATCGTCGTGCTCACGCCCTTGATGGTCATGATCCTGAAAAAGGTGCAGCCGCGCTGGATGATGGCCTTGGGGTTTATGATCTGCGCCTTTGCGTCCTTCAGCATGACCCGCCTCGACCTGAACGGCGACTATAACAGTTTCGTGATACCGCGCATGGTCCTGGGGCTCGGTATAGCGTTCATATTTGTCCCGCTCAATCTGACTGCCTACTCGTACCTGCCGCCGGAGAAAAACAACCGGGCTTCGAGTCTGATCAACCTGTTCAGAAATCTGGGCGGCAGCTTCGGCGTCGCCTTCGTCGCGACGATGCTCGCCCGGCGCAGCCAGTTTCATCAAAGCGTGCTCGGCGCCCACGTCTCGGCCTATGACCAAGCGGCCGGCGGGACGCTGCGAGACATCACGGGGAAGCTCGTCTCCGCCGGTTTGCCGCCAGGCGAGGCGCTAACGCGCGCGCAGGCACTCATTTATGCGACAGTGCAAAAGCAGTCTGCGCTGCTCGCTTTCCTCGATGTGTTCTGGCTCTTGTGCCTGCTGGCGCTGGCTGCAATCGCGCTGGTGCTGCTCATCAAGAACACTCGACGCGGGGCGCCGGCGGCGGCAGGGCACTGACGATCTGACTCCCTCTGCTGAAAGTCGGCAAATGCCGAACTTCGGCAGTGAAACAAACCAGATGAGACTAACGGACTCAGTTAGTTAGCTCAGGCACTTCAGTTGCCATCAGCCATCGCGTCAGGGTGAGTAAGAGCGAGGTTAAGAGCCATGAGCGAATGCGAGATTGAAGGAAAGAATGCACTCATTACCGGTGGGGATAGCGACAAGGAGGAAAGCTTCGTCCCCGCCGATCACTTTGATCGCGATCTATATACAAGTTCCCAGACTCGCGAGGACGCCTTAAACGCGGCTATCACCCAGGCCAACATCAGCGAAAGCTTCGAAGAGCATCTTGGGGTCTTCGAGGCCTTTTACGCCGATGATATCGAGGTAAGCAGCGAAACCCAGGAAGAAGTGATTCGCGGAAAGGCAAGAGTGCGCGCGCTTCTCTGCGACTTCCTGATTCCGCTGCACATAATGGCCGAAATCGGCGGTCTGCAGGTATCCATCCGACAGATCGCGATGCCTGGAGACACTGCAGGCGAGACGCATTCTGCGTGGACACTCGACTTGGGCGGGGTGTCCGGCAGGACGTGCACTCTAAGTTGGCGCGCACTCCGGAAATGGAATGGATCGCAGGTAGTGTACGAGCATCACTATGAGCAGCAGCAAATCGGCGGGCCACTAACATTGAATGACCTGAATTTTAATGCCGCGAAGCCCGCCTGGGGGCTCAGCGGCTCTCCTGACGTGGTGAGTTAAATTTTTCCGGTGCCCGAGTCGAGAAATCGAACGATTAAAACCAAAAGGTGGTTCCTATGACCAATGAAGAGTTATTCGTATCAGTAGCCTTGAACGCATGGAGATCAAATATCGAAAGAGCGAACAAGATATTTGGAGGTCTCACGGCCAAGGAATTGCTACAAGAAGTTGCACCGGGGAAAAATCGTTTGATCTATCTCTGGGGCCATCTCACCGCGGTTCACGACGCCATGCTCCCACTGCTTGGTTTGGGGAAACGGCTCCATCCAGAGTTCGATGCAGCCTTCATTTCAAACCCCGATAAAACGCAGGCGAATGTTCCTTCGGCAGCGGATATAGGGAACGCTTGGAAGGATGTTAACAACAAATTGTTCGAAGGGTTTGCTACGTTTTCGACCGCCGACTGGCTGCAGAAGCATGGCGCGGTATCAGCTGAAGACTTTGTGAAGGAACCTCATCGAAACCGCTTCGCGATTCTGCTCGGCCGCACGAATCACATGTGCCATCACCTCGGACAACTTGCTTTGACGGGCGTCGGCTAAATTTGCCGGAAAATGTAACTGACACGGACATGTTTAATCTAAAGGAGTGACGACAATGGGTAGACTAGCGAACAAGAATATCCTTATCACGGGCGGCAACAGTGGGATCGGGCTGGCCGCAGCGCAGGAATTCGACCGCGAGGGCTCGCGCGTCGCCATCTGCGGCTTAAATGAGGGGTCGCTACAGGCGGCGAAGGAGACGCTTGGACCCGGAAGCCTCGCCGTTCACGCGGACGTCAGCAATCTCACCGACCTCGACACGATGTTCGCCACGATCAAGCGGGAGTTCGGGCACCTGGACGGCGTTTTCGTAAATGCAGGTTATAGCGTGTTCCTGCCGTTCGAAGAGATGACAGAGCAAAACTTCGACAGGGTGATAGCCGTCAATTTCAAAGGGGTTTACTTCACGATTCAAAAAGCCTTACCGCTACTCAGGAAAGGCTCCTCTGTAATCATCAATGCGTCCGTAGGCGCGTGGAAGGGATGGCCGACAACCTCGACCGTCTCGACCTGTAAGGCCGCGGTCGTCCATCTCGCTCGAATCCTCAGCGCCGAACTCGTGGACCGCGGGATTCGTGTCAATAGCCTAAGCCCAGGCCCGACGGACACGGCGATGTTCGGTCGCTTCCCCGGCGAAGAGCAGGGCGAGGCGGTTAAGGACGTCCTCCGAACCAACAATCCAAGCAAGCGGATGGCCGATCCGTTGGAAATCGCGAAGCTGGCAGTTTACCTCGCGTCGGACGATTCTGCGTACGTCGTCGGGGCAGACTTCTTGATCGACGGCGGGGTCACAGCCATTTCGGCCGTGGGCGCCTGAGTCTCGTTGTAGAGAGTGGAGACTTCAACACGAAAGGAAAACTAAAAATGAAAACGAAATTACAAGTATCCAAGAACGTGACCATGAACAAGCCGGACGAGAAGAGACAGGGAATGAAGGTACGCACGGTTGTCACCGGCCATGACGCCAAGGG